>ERZ773194.2158-NODE-2158-length-19179-cov-11.654779_pt1 | contig 19179 bp, 20 predicted proteins | sample MGYA00511240_ERZ773194 | MGnify/ENA primary metagenome ERZ773194 (study PRJEB29015, sample SAMEA2737774) | human gut metagenome | biome: human gut; feature: human-associated habitat; material: faeces | place: China | collected 2012 ... | reverse complement strand
ATGGAATTTCGTTTTATAGCACGGCACGGTTTAGCCACTTTATCGACAGTCTAAAGGCAGATACAATTAAATGTATCTGCCTTTATTATATGTTAATCTTCGAGCTTTTTAACTTTTTGATTTTCGATTTGTTCACTCAAACCGCCAAATATGTAGCCCATAAATCTTCCGTCGGGATACATTTCACAAAGCGGCTCTAAAACAAAACGTCTGTTTTTATATTGAGGATGAGGAATAGTAAGATGAGGCGACTGAATTACCATATTTTCAACAAAAATAATGTCAATATCAATAATTCTCGGACCGTCCTTAATTGTACGTACTCTTCCGAAGCCTGCTTCAATTCCCAAAACAGCCCCAATCATTTCAAAAGGATTGAAAACACTTTGAACTTCAAGGCAGATATTATAAAAATCATCCTGATCTTCATAACCTACCGGCTGAGTTTCATAAATTGAGCTTTTAAGCACAATTCTCGTTTTAGGCAATGTTTCAATAGCAGCAATTGCCCTTTCAATATTTTCTTTCCTGTCTCCGATATTACTACCGATGCCAATAACGTATCTCATTAGCGTTCCCTCTCTATTTTTACTCCTACATAGGAGAAATCTGCTTTCATCGGTGCCTCAGGCTTTTTAAGTGTTAATTCAACCTTGGCAACATCCTGATATTCTTCTAAAATTGCCTCTGCCGTGATTTGAGCCGCTTTTTCAAGCAGGTTGTACTTCTCGGCAGTAAAGACTCTTGTTACCGTCTTAATGACCTTTGCATAGCTTACAGTGTCATCAACATTATCACTGTAACACGCTTTAATCATATTTACGGTTAAGTCAATATCAAAAATAAAATTCTGACCGTTGACCTTTTCTTCTTCATTGACTCCGTGATAGGCAAATATTTTTAAATCACGGATTAAAATTTTATCCATATCAAAGCCCCTATATTTTATTTGACATAAGCATCACGCAATGCCTGCGCCATATATATTCCCTGCTTTTCGTGCAAAACGTCATGCAAACGAATAATATCAACACCCTGCATTATTGCAACGGTATCTGCGGCAATATTTCCGTATATGCGCTGCTTTGGTTCGCTCTGCCTGCTTCCCTCACCGATAACCCTTTTTCGAGAAGTTCCGAGCAAAAGCGGAAAGGCTTCAATCTTATAATAATCCATTTTTGTCAAAAGTTCAAGATTTTCTTTATAATTTTTTCCAAAACCTATGCCCATATCTAAACAAATTTGCGATTTATCTATATTTAAGCGCTTACATTCAGCCAAAGATGCCTCAAAAAAGTTTTTGATATCCTCAGCCGAGCCAGCGCCGTTGTGCATAATTACCCAGCCTGCACCGCTTTCTTTAATTATTTTTGCCATATCGGGATTAATTACACCGCTGACGTCATTAATTATGTCTGCGCCGAGAGAAAGCGATTTTTCGGCAACATAGGGATAATATGTGTCAATCGAAACAGGAACGCTTATTTTGCCGTTTAATGCTTTTAAAACAGGTTCAAGCCTTTCCCATTCCTCTTTATCCGAAACAGGAATATGGCCCGGTCTGGTGGATTGTGCACCGATATCTATTATATCTGCACCGTCATCAATAAGTTTGAGGGCACATTCAACGGCATCATCCGGTGAAAAATGGTCGCCTCCGTCTGAAAAGCTGTCAGGTGTAACGTTTACAATACCCATTATCAATACATCTTTGCCGTATTCTATTTCTTTATTTTTGCATTTCCAAATCATAATTTACCCTTTCGTATTATAAAAAGAGATTTTAAGTTTATTTAAGAAGCGATAAAACTTCCGCTCTTGTTTTGGCGTCGGTACGCATAATGCCCCTGAGCGCCGAGGTTTGAGTTTTTGAGCCTGCGGCACGTGCACCACGCATAGTCATACACATGTGTTCCGCCTCCATAATTACGGCAACACCTTTAGGCTGAAGATTATCATTAAGAAAATCTGCAATATCGCTTGTGAGCCTTTCCTGCACCTGCGGCTTTTTTGCAAAATTATCAACAATTCTTGCAAGCTTTGAAAGACCGATAATTTTATTGTCGCTCGGAATATAGCCTATATGTGCCTTGCCGAAAAACGGAAGCAAATGATGCTCGCACATTGAATAAAAAGGAATATCCTTTACGATTACCATTTCGTCATTTGACTGCTCGTTAAAAAGCTTAATATGCTGTTTTGGGTCTTCCGTCAAGCCTGCAAAAATTTCCTCATACATATTTGCAACTCTTTTAGGCGTTTCAAGTAAACCCTCACGGTCCGGGTCCTCTCCTACGGCAATAAGAATTTCCCTGACTGCATTTTGTATTCTTTCTTTATCCATAATTTTTTCCTCTTATTTTACAAAGTAACCCTTTGCGTTTTGGAGGGTATCCTTTGTGATTTTATTTTTCTTATATTTAATTTCTGCGCCGTAAACGCTGATACCGTTTTGGCTGTTGCAAAGCACGGTTATACTGTCATCTGCCGCAGAATAATCACGAACTGTTATATTAGTATTTGATTTAGTAACCAAATTTTGAAAAAGGCTGTCCTTATTTGCAAAATTATCAGGATTCATTTGTTTTGAAAGAGAAGTTAAAAGCACGTCATTTGCATTTTGCTGGTTATTTGATTCAAGAAAATATCTTACAAGATTAACTGCCTGACTGCCTTTAATCACCTGCTCGCCTGCCTTCATTCTTACGGTAAACGCAACAGCCGATTTATTATTTTTATATTTAATATCCGACACAAGGGCATAATTTACATCACCCAAAGAGTCAAAATATTCGCAAAATGCGTCACGCTGGAAATCAATGTAATAATCAAATGTGGTTGAAAACATATTTTCAGCCGCACTTTTTACATTTTGTATTCCCGAATGAGCATAAATATATCCAAGCGTACTGCCGTCATATTCCGTTGAAGATTTTAACGTGCAAACTTTATATGACTTATTATCCAAATCAACCTGAATCATTTCAACAAAAAGCAAATTTTCATCTTCCGATACAGTCACAATATAGTTCGTTTTGCCGCTGACTTGCGGGAGAGCAATCGTGCTTTCCTCTGCTGCGGCGGTAGTTGATAAATCCTCAGGCTCAAAAAATTTTTTTGCGCTGAAATCATTTTTAGCTCCGACTATAAACATAAATACAACCGAAAACAAAACAATAACAGTAAGCGCAATAAGAAGAATTTTTTGTTCAGTCGATTTTTTCTTATTTGTTTTTGAAAAATAAATATCTCCTCGATTTTTAAAAATTCTCATATTGTATCCCCCGTTTTGCCTATTATACAATATCGTTTTTTATTTTACAATAAAAGTAAGTAAAATTAATATAATTAATTTTCTTATATGTATTTATATAGTATTCTATATAATAATATATATAAATATTTAAAATAAGTATTGATTAAATACATTTTATATGCTAATATAGAATACGTATTAAAATTTAATTTGGAGTATTGTATTTTTGTGTAAAAATACGGAGGTAAAAATGGATACATATAATGAAATTTGGAATGCCGTGCTTTCATATTGTGAGCAAAGGGTTACGGAAACGGCTTTCAATTTATGGATAAAAAAGACTGAATTTGTCAGCTTTGAGGCGGCAACAATTACTTTAAGACTTCCCAGTGCCATGTATATGGACGTTGTTATTTCGCAATACGGCACAATGTTTAGTGAGGCTTTTGCGGCAGTAATGGGATTTGAGGTTAAAATTAAATATGTTTGTGCCGAGGATAATGACAGAGAGGAACATAAATTTTATCAGGATAAGCAACACCTTGAGGATTATAAAAACGAGCAATACACGTTTGAAAATTTTATTGTCGGCTCAAGCAACCGATTTGCTTATGTTGCGGCTAAGGCTGTTGCAAGCGACCCTGGGCTTAATCTTACCAAAAATTCAAAAATGAGAAACTATAATCCTCTTTTTATTTACGGTAATTCGGGGCTTGGCAAAACTCACCTGTTAAATGCTATTTGCTATGAAGTTAAAAAGAAATTTCCCGATATGAATATTCTTTACATTCGTGCAGAGCAATTTGTAAATGAATTTATGCAGGCACTTCAGTATAAAACAACAGATGAATTTCACGATAAGTTTAGAAACAGCATTGATTTGCTTTTGATTGACGATATTCAGTTTATTGCCGGTAAGCAACAAACGATTGAGGAATTTTTCCATACGTTTGACACTCTTGTTTTTGCAGGCAAGCAGGTTGTAATTACTTCTGATAGGCCGCCGAGGGAAATTCAATCTATTACCGACAGGCTTAAATCCCGATTTGAGGATGGGCTTCTTGCCGATATTCAGCCACCTGAATATGAAACAAGATGTGAAATAATCAAGCGCAAAGCAATGATGCTTAATTTTGAAATTCCCGACCCTGTTATTGATTACATTGCTGACAAGGTTAAATCAAATATCCGTCAGCTTGAGGGCGTTACAAAGAAGCTTTACGCTTATTGCGACATTAACCAAAACACACCTACCATAGCGCTTGCGCAAAATTTTGTTAAGGTTGTTATGGAGGATACACAGCCGCTTCCCGTTACAATTCAAAAAATTGTTGAGGAGGTCAGCAGAACAACAGGTGTATCTGTTGAAGATATTTACGGCGGTCAGAGAAAGAAAACCATTTCCGACGCACGTAAAATTACCTTTTATGTTATAAGAAAAGTAACAAATATGAGTTATGAGGATATAGGCGCAGAATTTAAAAAGCATCATTCAACTGTTATGTATAACATTGACCAAATTGAAAAGGATATTGAAACGGATACAAAGCTTGCAAGGCAAATTAACGATATAATTTCCAATGCAAAAAGTATTCAATAGTTTCCACAAAATTTTCAACATTTTTTACTTTTTAATTAACAATGGATGCGGAAAACTTATTTTTTACACAATTTAATAAATCTTTCAACAATTGAGATATTAAAAAAATTGCATTAAATTTTCTTTATTATCAATGATTGTAAAAGATTTCAACAATTTCCGCAGCCTATACTACATACTACTACAATTAGACTATATAGATAGACGGAGGGTATTAAAAAATGAAATTTACCTGTAATACAAAAGAATTAAGCGAAGCTTGTTCAAATGTTATGAGAGCGGTAAGCACAAAGGTAACTATTCCCACAATTGAGGGTATACTTATGGAATGTGGCTCTGATACATTAAGCCTTACCGGTTATGATTTTGAATTCGGAATTAATACAACACTTCAGGCAAGCGTTGTAGAGCCGGGTGCAATCGTAATTAATGCAAAAGTTATAAGCGATATTATCAGAAAATTACCTGACGGTAAGGTTACATTTGAAATCAGCGGTACATCCGTTTCAATTATAAGCGGTGCGGCGCAATATAACATTTCAGGTATTGACGCAGATGATTATCCGGAGCTTCCGTCCGTATCGGGAGGATATCCTTTATTTTTAAATGAAGGTGTTCTTCAAAATATGGTTTCGCAAACTCTTTTTGCCGTTGCAGACAGTGAGGCTTCAAAGCCGGTACATACAGGTCTTAAATTTGAACTTACTCAAAATCAATTAAGGCTTATAGGTGTTGACGGATACAGGCTTGCAATAAGAACAGAAACAGTTAAATATGACGGCGAAGATATCAGCTTTATTGTTCCTAAAAAAACAATAAGAGAGCTTATTAAGCTTTTCAGTGCCGAGAATGATAAAGATATTTCAATCAGCGTAGGAAAAAGGCATATTGTTTTTGACGTTGATAATTACAGTATTATCAGCCGTTTGCTTGACGGTGATTTTCTTGATTATAACGCTGCTATTCCTAAAACTTGCAACACAACTGTTTTAATTAATACAGACGATGCAATTAACTGTATTGAAAGAACACTTCCTGTTATTGAAAATGATAAGAAAAACCCAATCAGATGCTTATTTGATGCTGACGAGATGAGAGTTTCAACTGTTTCAAGCATAGGCAGAGTTGTAAACTATACTCACGCAAATGTAAGCGGTGACAGAGTTGAAATAGGATTTAATTCAAAATATGTGCTTGACGCTCTTCACGCCGCAGATACAGACCAAGTAAGAATTGAACTCGGCGGTGCGGTAAGTCCCGTTAAAGTTTTGCCGATTAATGATGATTCCTTTTTATTTTTAGTATTACCAATGAGGCTTAAAAATGAAAATTAAAGCAAAAGCAACACCGAGAAAAAATGAAAATGTAAAAATAACCACCGAATTTATCAGGCTTGACGCTTTTTTGAAATTTAAAGGAATAGCAGAAACCGGCGGTCAGGCTAAAACATTTATTCAAGACGGAATAGTTAAAGTAAACGGTGAAGTGTGCACGGCAAGGGGCAAAAAAATCCATGCAGGTGACACGGTTTCAATTTTTTCGGTTGACTATAAGATTATTACAGATGAAAATTAATTCAATAGAAATTGAAAATTTCAGAAATATAGAAAAGTTAAAACTCAATTTTGAAGATGTAAACATAATTTGGGGCGAAAATGCACAAGGCAAAACGAATTTGATTGAAGCAATTTATCTTTTTACAGGAAGTAAAAGTTTCAGAGGTGTAAGGGATAAGGAACTTGTCAAATTCGGCGAGAAAAAAGCAGAACTTAAAATTGATTTTGAAAATAAATCAAGAAAGCAAAATGCCGAACTGTCAATTATGGGCAGGAGAATGGCTAAGTTAAATGAAATTGAAAAAAAGAGTGCAACTGCCCTGGGTGATGAATTAAAAGCAGTTATTTTTTCACCGGTTCATCTTTCTATGGTTAAGGACGGGCCGATTGAGAGAAGAAAATTTATTGATAATTCACTTTGCCAACTTAAATCAAATTACAGAAGCGTATTAAAAGAATATAACCGTTGCCTTGTGCAGAGAAATATGCTTTTAAAGGATATAAAAAATAATTTCAACCTTGAGGATATGCTTTATATTTGGGATAAAAACCTTGCAAAAAGCGGTGCCAAGATTATTTATCAAAGGGAAAAATATGTTGAGGCATTGCTCCCGTTTGCGACGGAAATTTTTGACGGTCTTTCAAAAGGACGTGAAAAAATTGATTTAAGGCTTGACTGTGGCTTTGAATGTAAAAATTTAACTGTGGCTGAAATTGAAAATGAGTTTGCAAAGCAGCTTATTTCAAACAGAAACAATGATTTAATTAATAAAATAACAACCGTAGGTCCGCATAGGGACGATATGGAAATTCTTATCAACGGCAAAAGCGCACGTCTTTACGGCTCGCAAGGTCAGCAAAGAAGTTGTGTGCTTGCGCTTAAGCTTGCGGAGGCAAGCTTGCTTAAGGAAATGACTGACGATGAGCCGCTTGCGCTGTTGGATGACGTTATGAGTGAGCTTGACGAGTCAAGGCAGGATTATATACTCAATCACATTAAAAATTGGCAGGTATTTATTACGTGCTGTGATGCCAACACGGTTTTAAGACTTAAAAAGGGCAAAACCTTTCATATTGAAAACGGCAGGTGTATAGGCTGATGTATATATATTTAGGCGGAAACACCGTTATAAGTACAAACGATATACTCGGTATTTTTGATATGGACACGTCAACGGTTAATAAAGCTACACGTGACTATTTATCAAACGCCGAAAAAAATAAAAAAACAGTTTATGTAAACTTTGAACTTCCGAAAAGCTTTGTAGTTTGCAAGGACAAAATATATATTTGCCCACTAAATACCTCAACGCTTATTAAAAGAGTGCAGGCAGGGCAAAAAGGATAATGTAATTTATTTACCAAGTTAAATATAAAAGGAGATTTAATTCAATATGAGCGAAGAAAACAAGATTGAACTTGAAGAAGCTGACATTGATACAAAAGTAACCGAGGAATATTCGGCAAAGGATATTCAGGTGCTTGAGGGACTTGAGGCTGTTCGTAAAAGGCCGGGTATGTATATCGGCTCAACAGGACCGAGAGGACTTCACCACCTTGTTTATGAAATTGTGGATAACTCTATTGACGAGGCACTTGCAGGAGTATGTACTCACATTGAATGTAACATTTTGCCGGGTGATGTTATAGAGGTTAAGGATAACGGACGTGGTATTCCTACAGGCATTAATGAAAAAACAGGGCTTCCGGCAGTAACGGTTGTGCTTACCGTGCTTCACGCAGGCGGTAAATTCGGCGGTTCGGGCTATAAGGTATCGGGCGGTTTGCACGGTGTAGGTTCGTCTGTTGTTAATGCGCTTTCAGAATGGCTTGAGGTTGAGGTTACGCAAAACGGCCACGTTTACAGCCAAAAATTTGAAAGAGGCAAGCCTGTTAATGATTTGCATATTATTGCAGACCACGACGGTCACGGAACTACAATAAGATTTAAGGCTGACGCAGAAATTTTCCAAGAAACCACAGTTTACGATTATGAAATTCTTGCAAGACGTTTAAGAGAGCAGGCATTTCTTAACGCAGGTCTTTCAATCACTCTTACCGATAAAAGAGGAGATGAGGACAGCGGCGAAGAATTTTGCTACGTCGGCGGTATCAAATCTTTTGTTGAATATATCAACACAAGCCGTGGACTTAATCCTATTCAGGATGAGGTTATTCACCTTTCAACAACAAAGGGTGACAGAAGTGCGGAGGTTGCGCTTTGCTATACAGACTCATATAACGAAACACTTTTGTCATTTGCAAATAATATCAACACTATCGACGGCGGTACTCACGAAACAGGATTTAAAACTGCGCTTACAAGAGTATTTAACGATTACGGCAAAAAATTCGGTATTCTTAAGGACAGCGACAAGAAATTTACCGGTGATGACGTTCGTGAGGGCATAACGGCAGTTATAAGCGTTAAGCTTACAGAGGCTCAGTTTGAGGGACAAACTAAGGGCAAACTCGGCAACACGGATATAACAGGTCTTGTTTCAACAATGCTTTATGAAAAGCTTATGACTTATTTTGAAGAAAATCCGAACGTTGCAAAAACTTTACTTAATAAATCACTTGACGCTTCCCGTGCAAGAGAGGCGGCAAGACGTGCAAGGGAAAATGCAAGAAGAAAATCTCCGCTTGAAAGCAATTCACTTCCGGGCAAGCTTGCAGACTGTATCAGCAACGACCCTGAAAAATGCGAAATTTATATCGTCGAGGGTGATTCGGCAGGCGGCTCTGCAAAAGAGGGCAGAGATAAGCAACACATGGCAATTCTTCCGCTTTGGGGTAAAATGCTTAATGTTGAAAAGGCAAGAGTGGACAAGGTTATTACTAACGAAAAGCTTGTTCCTGTTGTTATGGCACTCGGAACAGGTATCGGTGAGGATTTTGATATCAATAAATTGAGATATCACAAAATCATTATTATGGCGGATGCCGATGTCGACGGTGCTCATATCAGAACGCTTCTTTTAACATTTTTCTTCAGATATATGCCGCAGATTATTGAGGACGGTTATGTTTATCTTGCTCAACCGCCTCTCTTTAAGGTATCAAAGGGTAAAAAGAGCAGCTACGCTTTCTCTGACGAGGAAAGAGATGCTGAGATTGCAGAACTTGGCGGAGATTGTGACATTCAGCGATACAAAGGTCTTGGTGAAATGGACCCTGAACAGCTTTGGGAAACCACTATGGACCCTGAGTTTAGAACTATGCTTCGTGTAACGATTGAGGATGCACAAAGAGCAAGCGAAAACTTTTCTATCCTTATGGGCGACAATGTTGAGCCGAGAAGAGAATTTATTGAAAAGAACGCAAAATTTGTTCAAAATTTGGATGTATAAAATATGAAATTAACTTATAAAATGACAGCCGATGAATTTTATAAGGGCTATAATTATAAAATTCAAAAAATAGGCTTGAATAATATGGCGGAAATTGTAAGTCTTGTCGTTATAATGATTGCGTCAATAATCGTTTCCGTGCTGGGTGTTGTTAATGCAATGGTTATTTTGCCTTTTGCGATTTTGCTTTGCATACTTTTTGTTTATAAACAAATTTCGGCAAAAAACAGCATTACAATCGAATTTCAGCGCTCAATTATATTGAATGACGAAAATACAATTAGACTTTATGATGAAGGATTGGAAATTTTTTCAAGTTTTGAAAAGGTTTATGCCCCGTGGCAAAGCATTTATGCGATTAAGGAAACTAAAAGCGAACTTATAATTTTACCTACCCTCAGCCGTGGCATTGCGGTTATCAGCAAACAAAGATACGGCAAGGAACTTGATGAAATAATCAAGGTGCTTAAAAGTAAGGGGGTAATGAAATAATGGATTATAAATTCAATTATTCTCTTGATAAAAATGATTTAATTAATTTTGAACTTTTTAAGCTTAAAAGCAGCAAGTTTATGAGCATGATATATATTACGGTACTTATTGTGCTTGTAATGAACACATATTATGCTTTCAGCGAAAAAAATTATGCGTATTTGCTTATTCCTGCGCTCTATATTGTTGCAATAGGAATTTATCTTTTTTATGTAAAAAAGATAAGACCCGATATAAGGGTCAAGCGCTGTATTAAAGCCGACGTTACATACAGTGAGCCAAGAGAGGTTACGATAAGCGAGAAAAGCATTGAATTTAAAACGTTGCCTAAAAATGAAGGCGAGCCGATGCTTATCGGTTTTTACCCTTATTTGACGCTCGGCGCAATAATCGAAACAAAGGAATATATTTATTTTATTGCGACAACGGGTACAAACATTGTGCCTAAATCAATTATTCCGCAAGAAATAAAAGAAAATGTATTAAAAATTATCAAGAAAAATCCGAATTATTTATTTTTTAACAAAAATTAAAAGTATTTAGGCAGAAAAATCCCTGCCATACCGTAAAAAAGTAGAATTAACTCTGTTTTGGAGGTTAGATAATGGATAGTAATGAAATTCGTTACGACAATCAAAAAATTAAAGATGTAGAAATCAGTGATGAGATAAGAAAGGCATTCCTTGATTATTCAATGAGTGTTATTGTTCAGCGTGCGCTTCCCGATGTACGTGACGGTTTAAAGCCTGTTCACAGAAGAATACTTTACGCTATGTATACTAATAATCTCTATCCTGACAGGCCTTACCGTAAATGCGCCACCACCGTCGGTGAAGTGCTCGGTCACTATCACCCTCACGGCGACGCATCTGTTTATGACGCTATGGTTAGGCTTGCACAGCCGTTTTCAATGAGGCACATTCTTGTTGACGGTCACGGTAACTTCGGTTCTGTTGACGGCGACCCTGCCGCTGCTTACCGTTATACAGAAAGCAGAATGAGCAAAATCGCTATGAAAATGCTTGAGGATATCAAGAAGGATACTGTTGATTTTGTTCCTAACTTTGACGATAACAGCAAGGAGCCTACCGTTTTACCGTCACGTTATCCCAATTTGCTTGTAAACGGTTCATCGGGTATCGCAGTAGGTATGGCTACAAATATTCCGCCCCATAATATGAACGAGGTTGTTGAGGGTATGTGTTGCCTTATTGACAATCCCGACGCATCGCTTGAAGAAATTATGCAATATATAAAGGGACCAGACTTCCCTACTGCCGGCATTATTATGGGCACAAGAGGAATTAAAGAGGCTTATGCAACAGGCAGAGGCAAGATTTATCTTCGTGCAAGGGCAGAAATTATTGAAACTAAGGGCGACAGATACAAAATTGTTGTAACTGAAATTCCTTACGGTGTAAACAAGGCAAGGCTTATTACACGTATTGCCGATTTGGTTAAGGAAAAAAGGCTTGAGGGCGTAGCCGATGTTCAGGACTATTCAGACAGAAAGGGTATGCACATTGAGGTTACCGTTAAGCGTGATGCAAATGCGCAGGTTGTGCTTAACAATCTTTACAAAATGACAGATATGCAGGTAACATTCGGTGCGATTATGCTTGCCCTTGTTGACGGCGTTCCTAAAGTATTAACCCTTAAGGAAATTTTACAGCAGTATATTGATTTCCAAAGAAATGTAATTTCAAGAAGAACACGCTTTGACCTTAAAAAGGCGCAGGACAGAGCGCATATTTTGGAAGGTCTTGCAAAGGCTATAGATATTGTTGACGAGGTTATTGCAACAATTCGTGCCTGCAAGGGCGGACAAGCCGAGGCAAAGCAGGCTATTATGGACAAGTTTGGCTTTGATGACCCGCAGGCAAGCGCAATTGTGGCTTATCGTTTGGGTCAGTTGGCAGGTCTTGAAATTGAAAAGATAATGAATGAACTCGAAGAACTTCACGAAAGAATTAAGGATTTGACTGACATTCTTGAGCACAGCGAGAGAGTTGACGAGATTATAAAAACCGAAACAAGAGAAATAGCCGCTAAATTCGGAGATGAGAGAAGAACAGAGATTTCTGCCGCAGTCGGTGATGTTGAGGACGAGGACCTTATCCCTGTTGAGGACTGTATTCTCACTCTTACCGAAAAGGGATATATGAAGCGCCAAACTGTTGACACCTATAAGGCTCAAAACAGAGGCGGACGAGGTGTTTCGGGTATGAGCAGAAGAGAAGAGGACGTTGCAAAAACAATGTTTGCCTGCTCTACTCACGATTTTATTATGCTTTTCACCAACAAGGGTAAAGTATTTAAAATGAAAGGATATGAAATTCCGGAATCGTCAAGAACGGGCAAGGGTATGAATGTTGTAAACATTCTTCCTATTGAACAAGGCGAGCAGATTACTGCCATGGTTAGAGTGCCTAAGGACGAGGAGCGTTCATTCCTTTGTATGATGACTAAAAACGGCATTATCAAGAGAACTGCTCTTGACCAATATGACCATATCAGGAAAAACGGTATTATTGCTATCAATCTTGACGAGGGTGACGAGCTTTGCTGGGTTGATATTACAGACGGAAACAGAAAGCTTGTTGCCGCAACTCACGACGGAATGAGCATTTGCTTTGAGGAAAGCGACGCAAGGCTTATCGGCAGAACGGCAAGAGGTGTTAAGGCAATCACATTAAGTGAGGGCGACTATGTTGTGGGCTTTGTTGCAGAGCACGAGGGAGTTAAGCTTCTTACTGTATCTGAAACAGGATACGGACGTAAGAGTGAATTTTCCGATTACCGTGTTCAGTCAAGAGGCGGTAAAGGACTTCTTAATTACAGGGTTGAAAAGTTCGGCAAGGTTGCTAATATTGCCGCTGTTACGGAAGAAAATGACGTTGTTATGATTTCCACCGACGGAATTATTATTCGTATGCCTGTTGACCAAATTTCTACATTCCAAAGACCTGCAAAGGGCGTTAAGGTAATGAGAGTAAACGAGGGCGAAAAGCTTGCTACAATCAGTGTTGTTGACCGCTTTGAGGAAGACGAAATTGAGACAGAAGATGCCGAAAATGTCGAAAACGCAGGCGAAGAACAGGAAAATGGAGACGAATAATAGATAATCATATCTAAATATGTCTATTAAAAGTGCAAAAAATCAATTTTTACAATTTAGCTATAGTATTTTAATAAGATATGATATATAATGTCAAAAGTTTTTAGTTTGAAAAAGAGGAGTGAATGCGTTGGAGAAAGAATCCTACAGTATTGACGATATACTCTCTGAAGTCAAAAGGCGCAGAGAGAGCGAAAACAGAGAGCAGGCCAATACCGAGGCGCAAGTCTCAGCTCAAACATACAAGCAGGCAGAGCCTGAAAAGAATATTGAGGCAGAGCCAAAGCTTAAAAATGATATAAAAGTGCAACAGCCTGAGGTTAAGGTAAGCGTTGCCGAGGACAAGCCTACAAAAACCGAGGTTTTCGTTGAAAAAGAGGAAAACACTGCTAAAAGCGACACGGCTGATATTGTTATTCCTACCATTGAGGAGGAAAAAAACGGTTTTACCGATACCGATGAGGTTGAGGAAAACGAAAGTGTTGCATCAATCAATCAATCGCAAGCCGAGCCGCAGGAAAATAACGGTATGGTTGACCTTTTTTCCCTTGCAGGCGGAGAAGTAATCTTGCCGCAAAAGGCAGAAGAGCCTAAAAAAGAGGAAAAGGTTAAATTTTCCAAGACAAAAAAGGGCAAGGCAATAATTTCAATTATAGTAGTTCTTCTTGTAATGATTGTTGCGGCAGGTGTGTTTGCGATTTTTTATGCAAATAATATGCTTAATAAGGTTACGGACGATAAAAAAGGCGGAACCGATTATGAAATGAGCACCTACTATAACGGTATGGACTTTCTTAAAGAGAACTTCCCTACTATTGAGGAGGCAAGTGCAGGCGACGTATACAGCTATAAGGAATACCTTAAGCAATGGTATCAAAACGGCGACCCTGTAAGTTCAACTCACGTTCTCAACATTCTTCTTATCGGCGAGGATACAAGGGATGAAAAGATAACTGATACTTCCCGTGCAGACTCGGCAATTATTGCAAGCATTAACGTTGATACTAAGGAAATTCATCTCACCTCTGTTTTGCGTGACCTTTATGTTTATTTTGAGGTTGACGGCAAGGGTCAGTACGGCAAAATCAATGCTGCGGCATCAATGGGCGGTATGAAATGCTATATCAACACTATTGAAAGATATTATAAAATCGCTATTAACAACTATGCGGTTGTAAACTTCAATTCATTCCCTAAGATTATTGACGCACTCGGCGGTGTACCAATCAAGATTACCTCTGCCGAGATTAATGAAATTAACAATCATCCGAGAGTTTACGGCAATGTTACTATCAAGCAGACGTTTGACGGAACTGAGGGAACAATGAAGTTAAACGGCAAGCAGGCGCTTGCATATTGCAGAATCAGGCATATTGACTCTGACGGCGCAAGGGCAAACAGGCAAAAGACCGTTCTCAACGCAATTCTTAATAAAGTGAAAAAGAGCGGCACAGTTGATACGGTTAAAACCGTTAATCAGCTTGCAGGCTATGTATATACGGGCTACAATAAAAAGGAACTTATCTCTATCGGCAATACGGCGCTTAGGGACGGCTGGCTTGATTACGAAATGAAAACCAAGAATGTTCCTGCTGTTGAAAACTGTAAGGGCGGTTCAAGATTCTCAGCCGCTCCGGGCAATTGGATTTGGCTTGCCGATATTCCAAAGGACGCATACGAGCTTCAAATGGAAATTTACGGAAAATCAAATATTAAATTAAGCGAGAACAGGCCTGCATATATCGAAATGGGCAGATAATTTTACGGTTGTGAATAAATAGGCATAATCGTGCCAAAGTTTAAAAGGAATTAGAAATACGTGTTTATTGACGTTCTTCTAATTCCTTTGTTTTTTTATTTATTAACATTTGAACGTTTTGTCTTAATATCCTAAGGGATACGGCGACAAAACGTTGGGCACTTTGAATTTTTAGCGAGAGGGCAGTACCCACGTACAGCTCCTCTCACTAAAAATCCAATTCTGACTACTTCTTCGCAACCTTGTGTTGTATCACTCTAAATAACTTTTATTTGTTATTTATCATTCACTTCGTTGCTCCTCCTTTCAAAATCTGCCATACAGTAGTGCGGCAAAATTTGCCGTAGGGGCGAACATTGTTCGCCTTATTTTAAATATTATTACTTGATTAATTTCTTTTTAGTGTTATAATCTTAATACTACATAAAAGAGAGGGAAATATGAACTACACTAAAGGTGCGACTTTAAAATTTGCGCTAAAGCAATCGCTTCCTGTTTTGTTTGGCTATTTGTTCTTAGGCTCGGCTTTCGGCATAATGCTTTATAAGGCAGGTTACAATTGGCTTTGGGCAATATTTATATCGCTTATTGTTTATGCCGGTTCGGGGCAGTTTTTGCTCGTGTCGTTAATCAGCGCAAAAGCGGATATCGCAACAACTGCGCTTATGACTTTGTTTATAAATACACGCCATATGTTTTACGGCTTATCGTATATTGAAAAATTCAAAGCGGGCAAATGGCGTTATCCTTTTATGATTTTTACGCTGACTGACGAAACGTATTCCGTTAATTCGTCAATTATAAGCGTACCTGAAAATGTGGACGAGCCAAAGGCAAGATTTTTAATCGGCGAGTTTAACCATTTTTATTGGATTGCAGGCTCTGCGCTCGGCTCGCTTTTAAGCCAGCTTATTCCGATTGATTTTACAGGTATAGATTTTTCAATGACTGCCCTTTTTGTAGTTATTTTTATAGATTTGATTAGAAATAACAAAGGAAAATCGGCTATAATCGGTGCAGTCGGTGTATTTTGCGCCGTAATTTGCTTAATTATTTTCGGGGCAGATAAATTTTTACTTCCTTCACTACTTATCACGGTTGTGATTTTATCCTCGTTTAAAAAGTTTTTTGAAACCGAGGAGGTGGCGAAATGACTACTTCTCACCTTATTTTAATGATTGCCGTTGCCGGTGCGGTCACGTTTGGAACAAGGCTTTTCCCTTTTGCACTTTTCGGTCAAAGCAAGGAAGTGCCGAAGTTTATTAAATATCTCGGCAACGTTTTGCCTGTTGCAATTTTAGGTATTCTTATAGTTTATTGCCTTAAAGATTTTGAAAAGGGTGATGTAAATTATATTATTCCTCAGCTTATTTGCGTTGCGCTGACTGCCGGGGTGCATATTTGGAAAAAGAATACGCTTTTGTCAATCGCCGTCGGCACAATAGGATATATGCTTTTGATACATTTTGTGTTTATCTAAAAAGATACGCAACGCCTTAATTGACATTGCGTATCTTATTTTATTTACTTTTTATGTTGATTATTTATAAATCGTCTGCGTCTTGGATTGGTTTTTCAAGTTCGCCGTTATAATACATATCGGCAGGCACACCCGTATACATTCCCTGCGGGTCGCTTGCAACAATTTCAGGATTTAAAAACGACGTATAATCATTGAATTTGCTTTTGTTTTTCTTATTCTTATTCTTATTCTTTTTATCTTTTTTATCATTATTTTTCATAAAAAATCACCTCTGCAATAATTATGATTTGCAAAGGTGATTTTTTTATTATAGTTTTTCAACATCAATTTCTGCAATTTTATCCAAAAATTGCTTTGTTGTTACGACATTGCCGAAAGAGAGATATTCGTCCATATTCATATTAAAATTATTGATAAAAATCGGCACACTTTCGTATTCAAGGTCGATGTGAAGCTTAGCGGCGTCTGCCATAATCACGTTTGGGTCGGCAGTTGTCATATCATAATATTTTGTAACAACGCTTTCGTGGTTTCTTACATATTCAACAACAATGTTTCTGCTTGATTTTGAAATTGAAACATATTTATTTTCGTCTTTTTGAAGTGCCAGCGCCATAGGCATTTGCGCAACCGCTTTGCACGTGTCGGAATTAACAAAAAATTCGTTAATAAAAATTGATTCAAGCCTGCTTGTATCATCAGGCACGATTATAGCAAAAATATACTTAGACAGCTTTTTTCCGTAAATCGTTTTCATAAATTCCTTAAAATAATACTGACATTCGGCAATTTTTTCGGCAAATTGATGATAAAAAGGAATATTCGGAGTTTCAATAAGTGCAGGCATTGTAAATGTTTTAAATTCACCCGACTCCTTATCCTTAATCAATATGCTGTTGTTAGTGATAATCATAGGTATTGTTTTAGCCAAAAAATCGCCTCCCGACAATATGTATTTTACTACACGTGGTCTTTTAAATCAATAAAATTTCAAATTTTAACAAAAATATAATGAAATTTAAGTACATATATGGTACAATATCTATATTAAAAATTGAAAGGAGCATCAAAATGCCCGATTCAGAAGAATTAAATGAAATTTTAAAAGAAATTAAAAATATAAATGCGCCGAAGGAGGAAAAGCCGAAAAAGCCGGAAGCGCCGCTTAGTTTTGCAAAGCAGGAGAAAGAAGCGCCAAAGGCGGCTGAACCTGAATTTAAACCGGAAATTAAGGAAGAGCCTAAAAAGGAAAGCCTAAGCTTTGACGATTTTTCTGCTTTTAATTCAGCCGATAGGGATAATGCCCCAAAGGTAATAAGAAAGGAAGCTGTTAATATGGCTAATGACAAAAAGCCACCAAAAAAAGGAAACAAAAAGCCGATTATTATTGCGATTGTTGCAGTATTAATCGTTGCAATTGCAGTTGCAGCTGCATTTATTGTTAAAAACAAGAGCAAGGAGCCTAAAACGACTGCACCGCAGACTACTCAGGAGCAAACAACAGCAACACCTGTAATGACCAAAACAAATCCGCTTACAGGCGAAAGTGATTTTAATGAAAAGGCAGTAGGCAAAAGACCGATTGCCTGCGTAGTTGAAAACTCTGTTTCGGCAAGGCCGCAATGGGGTATTGCCGACAGCAAGAATCCGCCTGACATTATTGTTGAAGGTGAGGTTGAAGGCGGAGAAACAAGAATGCTTTGGATGTATGCAGATTACACTGCCGTTCCGTCACAAATCGGACCGATGAGAAGTGCAAGGCCTCCTTACATTAAATTTTCAGAGCTTTTTGACGCTATTTTCCTCCATTGGGGACAGAGCCAGACGAAGAGAGGCACTAACTATATCGGTGCTAACACAATCTTTAGGCAGGACAAAGTTGACCATATCAACCAAATGACATATTCAGGCAAGGTTGCACTCTTTGGCAGGGATTCCTCAAGAGGTGTATCAACCGAGCATACCGGCGTTATGTACGGTTCAAAGATTGCCGATGCTATTAAAGGCGAGGGCTTTAGAACAGACGCTAATGAAGGCAAATATACAAAGTTCAATTTCGCAAGCGAGGAGTCGACGGTTAGCGATAAAGAGTGCAAAGCTCTCGGACTTACTTTCTCTAACAGAACATCTACAAGAGATTGGACATACGACTCAAGCGACAAGATGTATCATTCAAACGATTACAAGACTGATGTTGCAAGAAAAAATCTTCTTGTTCTTTTTGATAAGACCGAATACGTTTCAAAGTCTAACTACAAAAACAGCGGCTCAGCCGAGGTTTACTGCAACTATAAACTTGCAGGCGGCAAGGGCAAGCTTGCAACAAACGGAACAGTTATTGATATTAATTGGAGCGTAAACAACGGCGTTCTTGTAATTAAGGATACAAACGGAAATGATGTAAAGCTTAACGTGGGTACAACCTGGATTGGATATGCATCATCAAACAACGGCGGAGCAGTTAAATAGTCGGCTGCGAATAAATAGTCATAACCGTGCCGAAATAAAAAAGGATTAGGTATTCGTATTAATTTACGAATATCTAATCCTTAATTTTTTATA
>ERZ773194.2155-NODE-2155-length-19186-cov-7.057655_pt1 | contig 19186 bp, 17 predicted proteins | sample MGYA00511240_ERZ773194 | MGnify/ENA primary metagenome ERZ773194 (study PRJEB29015, sample SAMEA2737774) | human gut metagenome | biome: human gut; feature: human-associated habitat; material: faeces | place: China | collected 2012 ... | reverse complement strand
GGAAGCGCGGCGGCGGGCGGCATGATCTTCGGAGCGTGCATACTGTCGTCGCTGGCTGAAGCCGCGGTGGTTTGCAGGTTCGGGGAGCCTATACTCCTTGACGAGAGCAGTTCCGCGCAGGATCTCTCAGCGGAGTGCTTCATAAGTTCAGTGGACGCAGGCGCGCGGGTGATGTACACGGTATGCGTGATGTCGGTGGCGTTTGCGGCGGTCACTGCGCTGCTGGATTCCGCCGGGATAACCGAGCTTGCGGCATGGGCGCTCGGAAAGCTCGGGCTTGGCGGGAATTCCGACAGGCTGCTCCCGGCGCTGCTTGAGGTCACGCAGGTGCGTGGGCTGGTTCCGGAGGGCGCGGCGGCTTCGCTGTGCGCGGCGGCTCTCTCGTTCGGGGGAGTCTGCGTTCTTATGCAGGTCGGGGCGCTCACAGGCGGGGAGATATCAATGAAGCCGCTGCTGATATCGCGGCTTCCGGCGGCTCTGCTCAGCGGTTTGCTGGCGGTTCCGGCGGGGAAGCTCACCGCTGCTGCGGAGGCGTATTCTCCTAACGCGTCCGGCGTGCCTGCGGCGGGACAGGCGTTTTCGATAAACGCAGGGCTGTCGGTATGCGTTCTGATTATGGCAGGTATGCTGATATTACTGGTCGAGGGCGGCAGAGCCACGGATTAAATACGGAAATCATGCGGGAATTATTAAAGCGGACGGGCTGACAGCACCGTCCGCTTTTTATGAACAGAAATATGCCGAATCAGCCTCCGCCAAATTTTTGCTAATTTTCACACATCACGGGGCGATTTTTATTGAAATCTGTTCCGGAATGTGGTATACTATAAAATGTATATGCATATCCAGACGAGCTATTCGTCACATAATTATATATGATGCAGAATGTAGACAGAAAGGAATTTAAATGACAAGATTTGAAAACAAGCTCTGCCCGGTATGCCGCAGGCCGTTCACCGAAAATGACGACATCGTGGTATGCCCTGTCTGCGGAACTCCGCATCACCGCGCCTGCTACAATGAAAAGGGCGGCTGCGGGGTCGAGGAGTGGCATGCTTCCGGCTTTGTGTGGGAGGGACACCTCCCCGGTGAAGAGCCTGAGCCTTCCAACGGGCAGGAGGAGCAGTCCGGCGTTGACCTCAGCAAGCATGATGATACCGAGGGGCAGTCCGGAGATTACAGCGACCACCGCGCGGAGTACCCCGGCGGAGTTCCGAACGGCAGCTTCAACGCCTGCGGTCCGGACGGTCAGCCGATAGATATTCAGGAGTTCCTCGACCAGATAAACCGCCAGACCATGGACGACACCCGCGGCGAGGACGGCGTCAGCGCAAAGGAGCTTTCCTGCTACGTCGGGAAATCCGTAATGCACTATTCCCAGGCGTTCGCGGCGTTCCGCGCGCCGGCGGCTCCGGGGCAGAAGAAGCGGAAGGTTTTCTTCAACCTCTGCGCCGGGCTGTTCACGCCGGTGCACCAGTTCTACCGGAAGCTGGACGCCGCCGGAGTTATCCTGGTTCTGCTCGAACTTGCCTACTACGTTCCGACGCTGCTTTCCTTTGCCGGGTCGTTCAGCGCTTCGGTTGTGGGAGCTTTGCAGTTCGCCGCCAGCGGGCTGTATTTCGCCGCGAAGATAGCGCTGTGCATGTTCGGCGATTACATCTATTACCGCCACTGCGTGAAGCGCATAAAGCAGATCCGAGCAAATTACGACGACGGAAACGCCCCGGGCTACTACGAGGCGCTCAACGCAAAGGGGAGTCCCTCCTGGCTGCGCGCGATAATCTCGATACTTGCGGTGTACCTGCTCCAGGCGATACTGCTGCTGTATTTTGTCCGCATGAACTCAGGAATGACCGGCACGATGATATGAAAAACTGCTCCTGCGGGAGCGTTCCAATAACAAAATCAAAAGGAAGAACAATAACATGAAACTGATAATCCAGATACCCTGCTATAACGAAGCCGAGACCCTCGACGTGACCATACACGACCTCCCCCGGCACATCGACGGTATTGACGAGATCGAATACCTCATCATCAACGACGGCAGCACCGACCGCACCGTAGAGCGCGCAAAGGAGCTGGGCGTACATCACATAGTAAGCTTCGTGCACAACCGCGGACTTGCAAAGGGCTTCATGGCGGGAATCGACGCATGCCTGCGCCTGGGCGCCGACATCATCGTCAACACCGACGCCGACAACCAGTACGCCGGCGCGGACATTGAAAAGCTGGTGCGTCCGCTGCTTGAGGGCAAGGCGACGATGGTAATAGGCAACCGCCGCACAGACTCCATCGAGCACTTCTCCCCGCTGAAAAAGAAGCTCCAGAAGCTCGGAAGCGGCGTTGTAAGAAAGGCGAGCGGCACCGACGTTGTGGACACCACCAGCGGATTCCGCAGCTACACAAGAGAAGCCGCGATGCGCCTTAACGTGCTCTCCGACTACACCTACACGCTGGAGACCATCATCACCGCCGGCGCAGACCGCACCAAGATAATGTCCGTGGACATCAACACCAACCCGGAGCTTCGCAAGAGCCGCCTGTTCAAGTCCATGTGGGGCTACATCAAGCGCTCCAGCGGAACGATTATCCGCAACTACGTGATGAGAAAGCCGCTCAAGACCTTCCTAGGAATTGCTGCTGTATTCGTGCTTGCCGCGCTGGTGCTTGCGGTGCGCTTCATCGTTTACGCATGCCTGGGCGAAGGCGGCGGACATATACAGTCCCTGGTGCTGATGGCTGTGCTTGCTATCGTGGGATTCCAGATAGGCATTTTCGGGCTTGTTGCGGACGCTATTTCCGGCTGCCGCAGGGTAATGGACGAGACCCTTTTCCACGTAAAGCGCATTGAGTACAACAACACCAACTCAAACTACTCTAACTACAATCTTTGCAGCTACAACAAAGAGGAAATCGACAAGAAATGATAAACGCTCTCAGACGTTTCTACAACAGCTTCGGCGACCGCGGCGTGATGATGGTGATCTTTACGGTGAGCGTCATCGTGCATTCGCTGCTTACCATGCATATGGAGCTTCCCGCCGTTAACCCCGACGAAATAGGCGTTGCAAGCGTTGCCGCGTTCTATTCCGGGCGCGACTGGTCGGCGCTGATGGGGCAGGTCTACTACTATTACGGATACGTTCAGGCTATTTTCTACGCACCGCTGTTCCTGTTTTTCAGCAACTCCTACGCTCTTTACAAGGCGTGCCTGATAATGAACGGCGTGCTCATGAGCTTCATTCCGGTAATAGCTTACCATGTTTCCACAAAGCTGGGCGTTTCCAGGGTATGGCAGAAAATCACCGTGGCGTTCTGCTGCGGAGCTTACATCACATACATAGCCCACTCCAAGTTCATGTGGAACGAAGCCATATGCAGCCTGCTTCCGTGGGTTCTGATGTGGGTGATGTTCATGTCTATGGACTGCCAGAAGGACGCGCTGCGCGTGCTGTGGTCGGCCGCCGCCGGAGTTCTCTGCGCGGTCTGCTACGGGGCGCACTCCAGGCTGCTGGCTGTAGTTATCGCGTTCGTTATGACCGTGCTTATCGCGCGTATCTTCATGAACCGCAGGATATTCACCCTGCCGGTTTTCTTCCCGGCGCTTGCGCTGGGCTTCGTCGGGGAGCATTTCTGCAAAAAGACGATCCAGCAGCTGGTCTGGAACGGCAAGGCGAGCGGCAACACCATGGAAGCCGAGGCAAACCGCGTGCTGGGTCTGTTTGACGAAGGCGGATTCGGCAGGTTCGTTTCCACGCTGTTCGGACATATCTACACATTCATGACCTCCACGGCTGGTATCGGAGCCCTCGCCTGCGTGGTGTTCTTCATGCTCATCCAGCGCAACATCATGAAGGGTGTGACGACCGGTGCCGTGAAATAGCGTATGCCGCCGTACCTCACCAAACGATTCGTCCGCTGATGGCGGCGTGACCGCGTGTCGCCTGCCGTCAGCGGATGAACGATAATAAAAACAGTATGAAAGGAACAGCTGTGCCCACATTCGAATATAAGGCTGATGCCGCAACGCCGTGTCTCACCCTGATTCCCGCTCCGGTGACATTGGAATACACGCATGGCACGGCTATGATCGGGTCCTTGGTGACGATCGAGAAACGAATTCCCGAATATGCCGTCACCGAAGATGCCGATGAGACCTGGGAAACGCTGCCAATCGAGCAGCTGTCCAGCGAACTCGAGCGTTACTGCGGCGTCGCCGTCCGTACGCGCCGAGTACTCACAGCCACAGATGAAGCCGACGCCGGTGCCAATGCCGCCGAAAAAGCGCGAGATGCGGGCGTGGGTGCGGGTGCGGGCGCGGGTGCGCCGGCAGCGATGAACGGCACCGTCATATTGCTGTGTGTGGATGCGCGATTGGCGCATGACGAATACACGCTGGATGTGTTCGCCTCAGATACCATCGCCGTGCGTGGTGGCAGCGAAAGCGGATTGCGGTACGGCATGCAGACACTGCGGCAGATGATCAGGCAAACCTCGCGGACCTTGCCCTGCCTGCATATCCAAGACAAGCCTGCGTTCGCGGTGCGCGCCTACAGTCTTGACGTGACGCGCGGGCGTGTGCCGACGATGGCGTTCCTCACCTGGTTCATCGACCAGCTGGCGTTGTATAAGTACAACCAATTCCAGCTGTACGTGGAACATGCCTTCGCTTTCGGCGAGCTCAGCGAAGCGTGGCGCGGCACTGACCCGCTCACGGCCGACGACATCATGTTCCTGGACGAATACTGCGCACACCACGGCATCGAACTGGTGCCGTCCTTGGCCACTTTCGGGCACATGTATATGAACCTGCGCACCCGTGAACATCGTGGACTGGGAGAGTTCCCCGAAGACGCCGACCGTCCGTTCAGTTTCATCGAACGAATGGAACACCACACACTGAACGCAGCCAACCCCAAGTCGCACGATTTCGCCTCGCGCCTAATCGAGGAATACGCGCCGCTGTTCCGCTCGCGGTCCTTCAATATTGGTGGCGATGAGACTTTCGACTTGGGCCGTGGCCGGTCCGTACAGGACTCGCCGGGCGCCAGTCGCGATGAGCTGTATGCCGATTTCGTCAAAGACCTATGCAGCACGCTTGCCCATCGTGGTCTACAACCGATGCTGTGGGCGGATATCGCGCTCGAGAATCCGCACACCATGGACTTGCTGCCCGGCGACATCACGATGCTCAACTGGATGTATGAGCCGGATATCGACGAAAGCAAGATCCAGACCATCGCATCACAAGGCCGCCGCCAATTCGTGTGCCCTGCCGTGCGTGCGTGGAGCCGGTTCTTCCCCGACTATGACGGTGCCTGGCTGAACACGTACCGCATGGCGGTGGCTGGGCTCAAATATGGTGCGGAAGGCATGGTGGTCACCGATTGGGGTGACTATGGGCATGTCAATGATCCGCGGTTGAGCGTGCCGGGACTGTGCTACGGTGCGCAAAACGCGTGGAACCCGGTTGCAATTGACGCATGCGAAATGAACCATCGGATTTCTAATCTGGCGTATGGCGACGAATCCGGTTGGCTTATGGATTCACTCGCTCGCATCGACTCCGATGGAGTGTCGTTCCCCTGGGACCTCGCCGTGCAAGTGCTGGAACTGGAATACGGTTCCGGCACCGGCATGCTGAATACGGATGTGGCATCGTATGTGGAACGGTCGTGCGGGGGAGAGCTCATGTTTGACCGTGCGCTGGGATGCGCCGACGCGCGCCGCCGATTGCTCCTGCGGAACCATGCCCGTCTCGAACGACGCCGGGATTGCGACCGGGCGTTGATTGATTGCGGCAGTGCGGTTGTCGCGGTGCTCGATGGCTCGGCACGAGGAGGATTGAACCCGGAGCTGCTGTGGGTGATGCTGGATGGGCAGCGGTTGTTCAATAGACTGGGTGAGGAACTGCTGGTATTGGCTGGCGGCGAGGACGCCTGTGGCACCAAGGATGTGACCGGCCGTGCGCTGGATGCCTCGCGCCGCGCCCGTCTTGCCGCCGATTTGGAGTTGTGGTTCGAACGGTACCGTGTGCAGTGGCTGTCCATCGGCCGTTACGCCGAATTGGCGCGTATCGCCCATGTGGTGTGGTCGTTTGCGGACATATTGCGTAGGGGAGCGCTATAGGGGGGCTCGCAGAAATTCGGTCCTGCTGAGAACAATGTGAGGCTTACGCGCCGTCAAACGCACATGGTGATTTCAAAAATGGCGAATTGCTGCCATTCTTGCACCTGTGCGTTTGATGGGAAATGTGCGTATGCCTCACATTTTTTGCATAAAGCATGAAAATGTGTGAGACCGGCGTCAAGGTCGAATTCGAGAAGAAGGCCTTCGAACAGATTCGCCAGAACGCCTCCCAGGTCCTCAACTCCGACGACGCTCCGGACGTTACGGAATACAACAAGGGCAACGCCACGTCCGGCCTGCTCGCCAGCCAAGGCCTGCTCACCAACCTCAACGATTACGTGTCCGAATATGGCTGGGACAAGATTATCACCGGTTCCTTGGCCGACACCGGCAAGTACGATGAGCAAGGCATGATGGGCTCCGGCGACTGGTACGGCATCACCACCGGCGCGGTGAAGTAAGGTCATTCGCACAACAGGCAATTCAATCAACAAGCAGCACATATTGATTTTGGTTTCGGCTGCCTTGTTCCCTGGCGGTCGAAACCACCTCTCCACCAAGGAGCAGCAACAATGAAGTTCACCAACGGCTACTGGATGATTCGTGACGGCGTCGACGCCCTCTACGCTCGTGAAGCCTACGAACTGGCGGCGGATGCCACCACCGAAAGCCTCAACGTCCTCGCCCCGACCTCCGTGGTGCGCGGCCGATACGATACCCTGAACCTGCCCACATTCAATGTGGACATCACCACACCTGCGGAAGGCGTGATTCGTGTGTGTGCCGAACACTGGCAAGGCGCCACCGAATACCCCGGATTCCCGCTCAATGCCGACGAACCCGGCAACCGTGATTACGTGACCGTTCAGGCGAACGGCAATGGCGACGGCGAAGTCGGCGTCAATGGCGCGGATGTCACGCTGACCACTGGCGGACTTACCGTGAAGGTCGTCAAGGGCGCCCCCTGGAACCTGACCTTCATCGGCGAGGACGGCAAGGTGCTCACTGAGTCCGCAGGCAAGTCGCTGGGCCGATTCAAGCTCGGTGCCGAATCGAACGTCACCGCCCAGCCGGTCAGCGAATTCGGTGTGACCATGGACGGTTCCGCCCGTGATGAATCCGACGTGTTCATTGCCATCCAGCTGCATCTGTCGGTTGGCGAAGACGTATACGGCTTGGGCGAACGCTTCGGCGCTTACGTGAAGAATGGTCAGAGCGTCGACATCTGGAATGAGGATGGCGGCACTGCTTCCGAGCAGGGCTACAAGGACATCCCGTTCTACATGACCTCCAATGGGTATGGCGTACTGGTCAACAACCGCGGCCATGTCTCCTTTGAGATCGGTTCCGAGAACACCGAGGCCACCATCAACTCCTTCATCGACGGTATGGCCGAGCGTGATATTCCGCTGGCCGCCTTCCACTACGACTGCTACTGGATGCGCGAGTTCCATTGGTGCGATTTCGAGTGGGACAAGCGTTTCTTCGGCGACATCGAATCCACGCTGAAGCGCCTGCACGAGGACAAGGGCCTGCACATCTGCGCTTGGATCAACCCGTATATCGGCCAGCGCGGCGAAATGTTCAAGGAGGGCCGAGACAAGGGCTATCTGGTGCGCAAGCCCAATGGCGAAGTCTGGCAGACCGACTTCTGGCAGGCCGGCATGGGCTTGGTGGACTTCACCAACCCGGCCGCTCGTGAATGGTTCAAGGACAAGGTCAAGGCGTTGCTGAATCAGGGCGTGGACGCCATCAAGACCGATTTCGGCGAGCGTATCCCGCGCGACGTCGTCTGGTATGACGGCTCTCCGAAGCTCTCCATGCACAACTGGTACACCCAGCTGTACAACCAGGCCGTGTTCGAAGCCATCGAAGAAACCTACGGCAAGGGCAACGCCTGCCTGTATGCGCGCTCCGCCACCGTCGGCGGCCAGCAGCAGCCCGTGCATTGGGGCGGTGACTGCGAGTCCACCTTCAATGGCATGGCCCAGTCCTTGCGTGCCGGCCTGTCGCTGACCTCCTCCGGCTTCGGCTTCTGGAGTCACGACATCGGTGGCTTCGAAGGTGCGTTCCCGGATCCGGCCGTCTACAAGCGTTGGGTGGCGTTCGGCATGCTCGGCTCCCACTCGCGACTGCACGGTTCCACCGTGTACCGTGTGCCGTGGCTGTTCGACGAGGAGGACGAGAAGAACGGCGTCGCATTGGTGCCCGGCCAGACCGCCGTGGATGTGGTGCGCGAGTTCACCAAGCTCAAGCTTGAACTCATGCCGTATGTCTACCAGCTTGGCCTGCAGCCTCATGTGAACGGTACTCCGGTCATGCGTTCCATGTTCGTGGAGTTCCCCGATGACCCGGCATGCCGCACGCTGGACCGTCAGTATATGTTCGGTCCGTCCATGCTGGTCGCCCCCGTGTTCACCTACTCCGGTGAGGTTTCCTATCGATTCCGCTGTGGGTGCGCGATAGCAGCGTAACGACATGAACATTTCAGCGTGGTGCTGGAACACTTCGGTGTTGCGGCACCACGCTTTTGTGCTGATATGGGGATTTGTACTAGTCGAATCCGCGAAATGTTCAGTAAATGTTCACGTAGCGAAATCGGCATAGAATGCGAGCAAACGCATAACGGCACGGTGCTGTTCATGCGTACACCAACGCCAGACGAACCGCCGGAAAGAAGGGGTCTCCGTGATTGAGACAGTGGACGATATCAAGACGATTGCGAACGTCGGCACGGGAACCATGGGCCACGCGATCACGTTGCAGTTCGCGTTGTCCGGATATCCGGTGCATCTGGTCGGCCGCGGCGAGGCCTCGCTGGAGAAGGCGATGAAGGCGATTCGTTCGGATGCCGAGGACTTTGCCGAAGCCGGACTACTCAAGGATGGCGACACCTTGGACGCGGTGCTGGCCCGCATCACCGGTTACGCCGACTATGCGAGCGGCGTGGCGGACGTGGACTTCGTCATCGAATCCGTGGCCGAGAACCTTGACATCAAGAAGTCCGTCTGGGCCGAAGTGGAGCACGCCGCCCCCAAGGACGCGATTCTGTCCACGAACACCTCCGGCCTGAGCCCCACCGCGCTGCAGTCGGTGCTGAAGAAGCCCGAACGCTTCGTGGTGGCGCACTTCTGGAACCCCGCGCAGTTGATGCCGCTGGTCGAAGTGGTGCCGGGTGAGAAGACCGATCCGAAGGTGGTGGACATCACCTTCGACCTCATGGCCAAGATCGGCAAGAAGCCGGCGAAGATCAAGAAGGAATCGCTGGGCTTTGTGGGCAACCGCCTGCAACTGGCCGTGCTGCGCGAGGCGTTCTACATCGTCCAGCAGGGCATCGCGGACGCGGCCACCGTGGACGACGTGATGAAGTACAGTCTCGGCCGTCGCTGGAATCTGGTCGGCCCCCTCGCCAGCATCGACCTCGGCGGCCTCGATGTGTTCTATAACATCAGCACTTACCTGTTCGACGATATGGACAACGGCACCGGCCCGAGCCCGCTGCTCGCCGAGAAGGTCAGGGAAGGCAATCTCGGCGCCAAAACCGGCCAGGGCTTCTTCTCCTGGCAGGGCGAGGACGGCAAGCGCATCATCGAATCCCGCAACAAGGCCCTGCTGCGCGCGCTGAAGAACGACGCCGCGGATGCCGCCGCTGCGCAGGCGTGAGGCATAAATATCAAGGATCGGTGACGACGATGACGTCCACAGAACACAGCACGCGAGCCGACATGCTGGCCCATATGGGCAGCCTTCAGCAGGCCGCCTACGTGCGCCCGATCGAATACTAGGAAGGCCGAGCCCACGGCCTCAAGGCCATCGAGGTGAAGAACGGTCCGTTGCGTTTCGTGTCCATGGCCGACCGCGCCCTCGACGTCTGCCAGTTCGAATACCGCGGCGAGAACCTCGTACTGCGTCGCACAATCACCAGCGTGTACGGCCGGCTGTCGATCACGGTCGAGGATGAGGTGACCAACGAATCCTTCCGCGACGATCAGTCCCGAAAGCGTGTACCTGCACGAGCTCGCCGCCGACGAGAACGGCCGCAGCTTCGCCGCCGTGGTCAACCGCAAGCTCGGACTCGGAGTCGTCATCGACTTCGACGCCAGCCTCTTCCCATACTTCATGGAATGGAAGTCGACGGGTGCGGGCGACTACGTGGTCGGCCTCGAACCCTCGAACTCCAGCGTCCACGGCCGAGGCTGGCACGAGCAGCGCGGCGACCTGCACGCCATCGCCCCGCAGGCCAGCGAACGCAAGTCCCTGACCTTCACCGTCATCGAAGGCGAGGCCGCGATTGACGGGCTCATCGCCCGCCGCGACGCCCTGCTCGGCTGAATTGTGAGATAATATCGGCCGATATGTGAATGGCTGATTAGCGTGGGGAGCATGGTTACCTGGGATTCGGAACAGTATCTGCGATTCAAACGGGAGCGCACGCAGCCGGCGCGTAATCTGGCGATGCAGCTGCCGCCGGACGACGGCAGCGTCACGCGCGTGCTGGATATTGGCTGCGGGCCGGGCAACAGCACGGCCGTGCTGCGCGAGCGCTATCCCCATGCCAAGATTCTCGGCGTCGACAGCTCGCCGGTCATGATCGAGACAGCGCGCAAAACCTATCCCGACATCGATTTCCAGCTGTGCGACGTGTCCGCGCGGCTGGACGAGCTGCCGGCCGACTTCGACGTGGTCTTCTCCAATGCCTGCATCCAATGGGTGCCGGACCATCCGCATTTGATTCCCGGACTGCTCGCCCGGCTCAGGGTCGGGGGAGTGCTGGCTGTGCAGACGCCGATGAACTATGAGGAGCCGATTCACCGCATCATTGGAGGTATCGTGCACTCGCCCGCGTTCGCGGACAAGCTGCCGCAGCAACGCGAGTTCTACAACCTCACGCCGCCCGAATACTGGGAGCTGCTGCATGCGCATGCCAGCGCCTTCCGCATGTGGAAGGTCACGTACATGCACACGCTGCCCTCGCATGAGGCGATTATGGACTGGTATCGCGGCACCGGCATGCGTCCGTATCTGCAGGCGCTTGACGACGCCAGCCGCAAGAAGTTCGAGGGCGAAGTGTTCGCCCAGGTCCGCGAGGAATACCCCACACAGTCGGACGGCAGCATCATCTTCCCCTTCCCGCGTTTCTTCTTCCTCGCGACTCGGTAGAAGCTCGCCGGATTCGCGTACTGGGCGGCGCGACCTGTTTCCCGCGCCGTCAGCTGTGGGTTGACCTCGCTACTGGGCTTGCGGTGATGCCGCTGGCTGCTGCGCTGCTTCCGATTGCGATGGCATTTGCATATGCGGCGCAATCCTCGGGACTGTTCGGCATCGGGCTTGGTGCGGTGACCATGATCATCGGCCTGTGGATGCTGCTGCGGCGGCGCTGGACGGTGCCGGCGTCGGGCGAAGATTCCCCGGACGATGCCGTTCCTGCAGTCGAGATCACGGCTGAAACCGAGGCGTAGGGCGTCGCAATGCCTGTTTACAATCGACCCGAGTGGTCTTTGTGGTGAGAAGAGGCATATGGTGAGGCTGCCGACGTTGAACGTGAATTGGAGTCGCGATCGGGTCTACGTGATTCGGCGCGGAGTGGTCGCCTGCTGTATCCTGTTCTGCCTGATCGGCGCCGGAGTCGAGACCGCGGCGGCGCAGCGCAGCTGGCCGCGAGCCGACACCGCAACCGCCGCCGCAACCGCAGCGGCGAACGAGCCCACGGCCGTTACCCGCAAGCAGGTTCCCGATAGCGGCAAACAGGGCGGGTCGCGGAAGACGCAGAACACGCAGAACGGCGATGACAAAGCCGCGCAAAGCGTGGACTGGAAGGGACCGACCGGCAAACAGCCCGACCTATCCCAGTACTCCGACCTGAGCGTGGAGGTCAGTCTCGCCAAACAACGGGTGTACGTCAAGTCCGGTGGCCAGACCATTTATACGATGATCGCCAGTACCGGCGTCGACGACGCCACCCCGCACGGCTCGTACACCATCGATACGCGCGGTGAACACTTCTACAATGCCGAAGAAGGCATGGGCGCCGACTATTGGGTGCAGTTCTACGGTTCGTACCTGTTCCACTCGGTGCCGACCGGCGAGGCCTTCGGCGACTATCTGCCGGAGGAGGGTGCCAAACTCGGCCAGCCCGCCTCGCACGGCTGCGTGCGCCTGGCCGTGGCCGACGCGCAATGGTTCTATGACCAGGTGCCGGACGGCACGCTGGTCACCATCGCGTAGGGTGGTCTCTCCCTCAGTCTCGTTGCGCTCGACAGCTCCCTCGTCAGAGGGAGCTTATCAGAGGGAGCTTAGCTGATTAGCGCGCTTCGGGCGGGCGGTATTGGTCGTCGGCGGTGAAGCAGGTGCGGTAGATCATGACCATGATCAGGCCGTCGGCCAGCAGGGTCAGCGCGGCGATGGCGTCGAGGACCACGAACTGGTACTTGGCGGCGTTGAGCGGGTCGCCGCCGGCGATCACCTGACCGGCCATCATGCCCGGGATCGTCACGATGCCGCTGGACGCCAGCGAGGCGGTGGTGGGCAGCAGGCCCAAGCGAATCGACGAGACGATGGACGGGCGGGCCGACTCCCACGGGGTCGCTCCCAGCGCCAGCATCATATCCACCTCGTCACGCCGCTCCTCCATGCTCTCGTAGAAACGGCTCAATCCCACCGCCAAGGCGGTTACGGTGTTGCCCAGCAGCATGCCGGTCAGGGGCACCACCAGCTGGGGCGCGTACCACGGGTGCGGGCGCACGATGAGCTCGGTGACCAGCGCCAGCATCAGCAGCATGGTGATGACCAGGCTCAGGAAGATCGGCCCGGCAAGGCCCTTGGGGATGCCGCGTGCGCGGGACATCACGATCTGCACGGCCGCCACCAGCATGACCGCCATCAGGGAGAACACCATCCACACGTTGTTCGACCGGATCACGTAGCCGATGATGAAGCCCATGGCGCACAGCTGCACCAATGCGCGGCACGACGACCACATCAGGGTCTTGCCGATGCCCATGTGCATCAGTTCGCTGATGATGGCCGCCACGGCCACCATGCCCAGCGCGATGAGCAGACCCCAGATATCGATGTTGTAGGAATTGCCCAGATCGCCGCTCATGCCTGCGTCTCCTCATTTTCATCGGCGCCGTCAGGCACCGCGTTCGCGTCCTGCGCCGCCGAGTCCGTCATCTCGCGTTCGGTCAGCCGCCCCTTGTCCAGCGTCAGCGTGCGGGTGGCCCGTCCGTCCGGCGGACGGTGGCGGATGCGGATGATCGCCATGCCGCGTGTGGCGGCATCCGCCATGATCGTAGCCACCTTGGCTGCGTTGTCGTCGTCGAGACCGGCATCTACCTCGTCGGCCAGCAGCACCTTCGGGTCGGTGAGCAGTGTGCGGGCCAGGGCCACGCGGGCCGTCTGCCCGCCGGACAGGTCGTGCGGGGCGCGCTCCAGATCGATGTCCTCGCAGCCCATCGCGTCCAACGTCGTGCGGATGCGCTCGTCGGGCAGCAGCTGCTCGGCCTTGCCGCCCTTGCCGCGAATCGCGAGCGTCCAGGGCAGGCGGATCGCCTCGGCCACGTTCTTGCCCGTCAGAATCGGCTTCTGCGGCAGGTAGGCGACATCCCGCCGCCACTGCTGCGGCGTGAACTCGCCGCTGCCCTTGCCTTCAAGGGCGAACGCGCCGTGCGCATGCGGGTTGAGCCGGGCGCACGCGGTCAACAGACTCGACTTGCCGGAGCCGGACGGTCCCACCAGATCGACGATCTCGCCGCGCTCCACAGCAAAGGACAGGTTCTCGAACACCGTGCGTTCGTCGTCCGCCGGCGATTGCGCGGGGATGACGCAGGACACGGATATGGCTTCGAAGAAGGATCGCATATTCATCCAGTCTAGCCGGGGGCACATGGGAAACCCCAGCGTTCACTTCCTGTATACCCGGTGTGGCATAATAGCCGAGGCAATTTTTGGGCTTTGCCTAAGCTAGTTTGAATTTGAAATAGGTGAATAACGTGGCACAGACTACTAACGACATCAAGAACGGATCCGTCCTGAACCTCGACGGGCAGCTGTGGACCGTCATGAAGTTCCAGCACGTCAAGCCGGGCAAGGGCCCCGCCTTCGTGCGCACCACCATCAAGAACGTGCTCTCCGGCAAGATCGTCGACAAGACCTTCAACGCGGGCATGAAGATGGAATTCGAGACCGTGGACAACCGCACTCTCCAGTACTCCTACGAGGACGGTGACAACTTCGTGTTCATGGACATGACCACCTACGATCAGATCATGGTTCCGAAGACCCTTCTGGGCGACAAGGCCAAGTTCTTGCTCGAAGGCACCGACTGCCTGGTCTCCTTCCACGACGGCACCCCGCTGAGCGTCGATCTGCCGGGCTCCGTGGTCCTGACCATCACCCACACCGAGCCGGGCCTGCAGGGCAACCGCTCCAACGCCGGCACCAAGCCGGCCACCGTTGAGACCGGAGCCGAGATTCAGGTCCCGCTGTTCATCAATGAGGGCGACATGATCCGTGTGGACACCCGTACCGGCGAGTATCTGAGCCGCTGCAAGTAAGAAAGTCAACCAATTGACCGAGTACAGAAAGGAGCCAACTATGGAGATCTCTGAAAAGGTAGCATATCTGAAGGGTCTGGCCGAGGGCCTGAACCTGGATACCGACAGCAAGGAGGGCAAGCTGATCGCCGCCATTATCGACGTGCTGGACGATATGGCCGAGAAGTTCGCCGAAATCGACGATGAGCTGTGCGACGTGGAGGACGGTCTGGACGCCGTCAGCGACGATCTCAGCGACGTGGAGGAAACCCTGTACTTCGCGCTGGACGACGATGAGGACGAGGACGAAGACGACGAGGAAGAGGAGTGCTTCGTGACCACCTGCCCCGAGTGCGAGGAGGAGGTCTACTTCGACGAGTCCGTCCTGGAGGACGGCGAGGTCGTCTGCCCCAACTGCGGCGCCAAGCTGGAGTTTGATCTCAGCGATCTGGCCGCTGCCGCCGAGGACAGCGAGGACGAGGAGTAATTCCCACAATACGCAGCAGCCCCCAGCCACGGCTGGGGGTTGCTTTTTGCTTATGCACCGCCGGTGACGGAGCGTACCGATCCGGCGGCCGCGTCGTACAGCAGCGTACCGCTGCGGCGGACGCCGTCGGTGCCCTCATAGCTGTAGGCCATTGTCAGCGCGTACCCGTTTGTCCACTGAGGGGCGGACAGCGCCACATGCGGCACCCAGCTGTGCGCCGATACACCGGGCAGCGCCGGCAGCAGGGGAGAGGAAACGGTTTCGCCCTTGTGGCCGGAAAGCTGCACCAGAATATCCGTGGAAATATCCTTCCGCCGCACGGGGTCGTCCGTGCCGTCCGGCGCAAAGTCCCACAGCTCCCAGCAGGCCGGTGCCGCGGAGCGTGCTTTACCCTGGATCAGGAGATACCGCCCGTCCGGCGACCATTGCAGACCGATGACGGAGGCGATCCGCTCATCCAGCGGCTGCCGCGTCCGCTTCTGGCCGGAGCCACGCCCGCAGTATGGGCAGCGGGAATCCTCTATATACAGCGGTGTATCTGACAGAACGCTGTATGACCCGCCGATCAGCCTGTCCCGGTATACCGACAGGATCAGAGAGCCGTCCGGCGACACGGTTCGCTGCGCTGTGAACAGAGCGCCGTCGTGCTGCAGGACTACCAGCACCGCGATAAGGGCTATGACCAGCGCGGCGATGGCGGCGATCCGTCTTTGCCGTCGTTTCTGCCGCTGGGTGTTCTCTGCGGAGATGGTCAGCACCGACTGTACAGCCGGGGAGCCGTTCGCCTGTTCGCGCTGCGGGGAAGGGGAGTTGTTTGCCATGTGTACCTCACTTTCTTCGCTGCGGCAGGTCAGCAGGTCGTCCACCTTCAGGCGGAAAACATCCGCCAAAGGCTGCAAAAGAGTCACGTCGGGATAGCTGAGCCCGCGCTCCCATTTGCTTACGGCCTTGTCCGTCACATGCAGCGCCTGCGCCAGCGCCGCCTGCGTCATGCCCTGCTGCTTTCTCCTTTCGGCGATAAAAGCGCCGAGAAGCTGTTTGTCCAAAGTGATCACCTCGCTGCCATTGTACCAGACCGGCGGGAAAATGCAACCGACTGTCGGTTTACCTGCATCGCCATGGCCGCGTCCGGTCTGCGGATGGGCGTCAGCGGCTCACGCAGCAGGCCGGGCGGGTATTTTATGTAAGGTGTACTCTTTGCCATGGCGCGCAGCTCCATAAAAACAGAAAATTGCCAAATTGACATTATTACAGCGCGGTGGTATCCTTTCATAAAGGAAATTTTTCTGGAGTGAGAACGGTATGTTCCCTCCGCGGCTGAAGAAATGATAAAAAACTTTCAGGCTGACAGAAAAATTTTTAGGGAAAATGCAAAAAAGGACTGTTAATTGTCCTAAACGTATGGTATAATCAACGTACAAGAAAGCAGCGCGCCATTTCCGGCGCGATGACATTTTACACAGGAGGTTTTGCAAATGGAAACTTACGGACTGGAAAAGCTGGGCATCATCAATGCCAAGGCTGTCTATCGCAATCTCACTCCCGCGCAGCTGACCGAGCATGCGCTCTGCCGCGGCGAGGGCACTCTGTCCAACACCGGCGCGCTGGTGGTCAAGACCGGTAAATACACCGGCCGCAGCGCCAACGACAAGTTCATTGTCGATACTCCCGCTGTCCATGACGACATCGCCTGGGGCAAGGTGAACCGCCCCATCGAGAAGGCGAAGTTCGACGCCATCCGCTCCAAGGTCATCGCCTATCTGCAGGGCAAGGAGATCTTTATTTTCGACGGCTTTGCCGGCGCCGATCCCAAGTATACCAAGGCCTTCCGCATCGTCAACGAGCTGGCCAGCCAGAACCTCTTCATCCACCAGCTGCTGCGCCGTCCCACCGCCGAGCAGCTGAAGGACTTCCACGAGGACTACACCATCATCGCCGCTCCCGGCTTCAAGTGCATCCCGGAGATCGACGGCACCCGCAGCGAGGCCGCCATCCTGGTGGACTACGAGGCGCACGAGGTGGTGATCTGCGGCACCCGGTATGCCGGCGAGATCAAGAAGTCCGTGTTCTCCGTTATGAACTATGTGCTGCCCAAGCAGGGCGTGTTCCCCATGCACTGCTCCGCCAACATCGGCAAGAACGGCGACAGCGCCGTGTTCTTCGGCCTGTCCGGCACCGGCAAGACCACGCTGTCCGCCGATCCCAACCGTATGCTCATCGGCGATGACGAGCACGGTTGGGCGGACGACTCCGTCTTCAACTTCGAGGGCGGCTGCTACGCCAAGTGCATCAACCTGAGCCCCGAGGGTGAGCCGGAGATCTACAATGCCATCAAGTTCGGCGCGCTGGTAGAGAACGTGGTCATGGATCCCGACACCCGTGAGTTCGACTTCGACGATGACTCCCTGGCCGTCAACTCCCGCGTGGGCTATCCCGTGGAGTATATCCCCAACGCCGAGCTGTCCGGCATGAGCCCCAGCGTCCCCAAGACCGTCATCTTCCTGACGGCGGATGCCTACGGCGTGCTGCCTCCCATCAGCAAGCTGGATAAGAACCAGGCCATGTACTACTTCGTCTCCGGCTTCACCTCCAAGGTAGCCGGCACGGAGATCGGCGTCACCGAGCCTGTGCCTACCTTCTCCACCTGCTTCGGCGAGCCCTTCCTGCCCCTGGATCCCTCTGTCTATGCCGCCATGCTGGCCGACAAGGTGGAGAAGGCCGGCGCGAAGGTTTATCTGGTCAACACCGGCTGGAACGGTACCGGCAAGCGCATGAAGCTCAGCTACACCCGCGCTATGGTCACCGCCGCCCTCACCGGTGAGATCGAGAAGAGTGTGTTCGTCACCGATCCTACCTTCGGCGTGCAGGTGCCTACCAGTATCGAGGGCGTGCCCAGTGAGCTGCTGATCCCCGAGAACACCTGGGAGGACAAGGCGGCCTATCAGGCGAGTTGCAAGAAGCTGGCCTCCAGCTTTGTGGAGAACTTTAAGAAGTACACCCACATGAGCGACGAGGTCGTGGCCGCCGGCCCCAAGGCGTAAGTACGCTATCGACAAAGGCACCCTGCGAGGGTGCCTTTGCTTCGCTAAAAAAATTCCCCGACATCGTCGGGGAATTTTTTTAAGTAACTTTAAGGTGCATTTCAGCTACCTGCGCTATGCTTATCTCACAGCAGAGGAACGCTTACTTCTTCAGCGCGTTCACAGCCGCCCGCAGGGCGTCCACGTGCTCCTGCTTTGTGGCCCAGCTGGCGCAGAAGCGCACGCCGGAGTGCGTCTCGTCCACACGCTCCCAGTACTCATAGCCGAAGCTTTTGCCCAGAATGGTCAGCTCGTCATCCGGCATGATGGGATACTGCTGGTTAGTGGGGGAGTCGAACAGCAGGGGATAGCCCGCGGAGACGAAAATGTCCCGGATCTGATGAGCCATCTCGATGGCGTGGCGGGAGATCTTGAAATACAGGTCGTCGGTGAACAGCGTGTCGAACTGAACGCCCAGCAGCCGGCCCTTGGCCAGCAGGGCGCCCCGGCGCTTGATGAGGGTGCCGAAGTGCTCCGGCGCGCCGTGCGGGAAGGGCACGAAATCGCCAATCACATGTGGGATCACCACATCCCCACGACGCTTGAGGAGGAGGCCGTCCACATGGACAGGACGGATACGCTCATCAAGGGGCTGACGGGACAATACCCGGCGGGCACGCGCAGCGAGCACGACCTCGCCGCGCTCCGGGATCACGCCTACACATATGTTTCCTATACGCCGCAGGGCGAGTTTCCCTTCTATGTCTATTATGAAAACATCGGGAAATGGATGCTCAACCTGCCGATCAGTTTTATCCATGACGACGCGATGTTTTTCTATTTCGGATGGTTCGGAAGCCGCAACGAGCAGCAGCGCATCCAGTCCCCCGAAGCGTTCCTCCAGACGCTTCTCGAAGCCTATGCCGCCGCCCGCGAAACGACCGGCTATATGAACATCGTGATCCATCCGCACTTGTGCGGGAGGCTTTGCCGCCTCGAAATGCTGCGGCGGT
>ERZ773194.2153-NODE-2153-length-19224-cov-4.927226_pt1 | contig 19224 bp, 19 predicted proteins | sample MGYA00511240_ERZ773194 | MGnify/ENA primary metagenome ERZ773194 (study PRJEB29015, sample SAMEA2737774) | human gut metagenome | biome: human gut; feature: human-associated habitat; material: faeces | place: China | collected 2012 ... | reverse complement strand
AGGAGATATTTATGTCTGTGAGTTATAAAAAACTCTGGAAGCTGCTCATCGATAAAGACATGAAGAAAAAAGACCTGTGTGAAAAGGTGGGTATCAGCCCAGCATCCATCACTAAAATGGGACGGAATGGGCATGTCACCACGGAGATACTCGTGAAGATTTGTACAGCGCTGGATTGCCAGATTGAGGATATCGTGGAAATCGTGCCGGATAAAAAGTAAATTTTGGCAATTGCTGTTTTACGATATTGGAACTGAATCATTACAAAGCTCTAATTATTGAGGTGGGTAAATGCAAATTATCGATAATATCAATCATATTGTCAAGAATGACCTATCTTGTCCGCGCGCTCCCTTTGATTTGTAGTTACCAACTCTTATTTCCGCCATACATAAAGCGTTTCTTCATCGACAGAAGTCTCTTTTAGCCCCTGCCCGCCGCGTATTCGGGATATAAGAACGCCAGCCTCAAAAGAGGCCAGCGTTCTGTGTTTGTTAGCAGGGCCATTTTGGAAGAGGCAGGGACAATGCCGCCTTATCCATTTCTCAGGCTTAAACCAACGTATAAAGGTAGAAAAGCATGCACACTCCGATGACATACATGGACTTGGGAACCTCCTTGCCCTTGCCGGCAGCGAGCTTGAGGATCAGATAGGAAACTATGGACAGCGCCATACCGTTGGCGATGTTATAGGTCAGGATGGTCATAGCGACGGCAATGAACGCGGGCAGGCACTCGGTCTTGTCACTGTAGTCCACGCTGCGCATGGAAGAAAGCATCTGGAAGCCGATGATGGTCAGCACGGGACCGGTGGCCACGCCGGGAACCATAAGAGCAAGCGGGGTGAAGAGCAGCATCAGTGCAAACAGGCCGCTGGTGGTCAGTGCGGTGAGACCGGTGCGGCCGCCATCTTCCACGCCGGAGGCAGACTCAAGGTAGGTCGTCATAACGGGCATGCAGAACAAGCTGCCTGCAACGGTAGACAGGGAATCGACCTTGAAGCACTTTTCAATGCCTGGCATATCGCCGTTCTCATCGAGCCAGCCAGCCTGGTTGGCCACGCCAAGGATGATGCCCATCGTACCGAAGAAGTCAGGCACAAAGAAGGTCAGCAGCCAGGGCAGGTATTCCGGACGCAGCGCGCCAAGGATGTCAATGTGGAGAGTGACATCGCTGATGCCACTGGGCACATTGAAAAGATGCGTCGGCAGCTGAGTGACGCCGAACGGAATGCCGATGATTGTGACAATGATAATGGATAGTATCATGCTCCCCTTGATTTTGCGCGCCTCAAAGATCAGCACCAGCAGGAAGCCGATGCCGAACATCAGCGCTTTGGGGGTGCTCAGATCACCGAAGATCAGCGTGTTGCTCTGGCTGGAAACAACAATGCCGCCGGACTTGAGACCAATAAGGGCGATATAAAGTCCGATGCCGCCGCTCAGCGCGATCTTGATGCTGGCGGGAATGGCCGTCGCAATGATATTGCGCAGACCGGCAAACGAAATGATAACGAAGATAACTCCTTCCCAGAAGATAATACCAAAGGCCACCTCCGGCGTCATACCAATGGAATCAATGGAACTGAGAATTGCAACAGAGCTCATGCCCGGTGCGAGGCAGAACGGACGGTTGGTATAGAGCGCCATCGCCACGCTGCACGCCACAACGGCGATGATCAGCATCGTAAGGACTGCGCCGCGGACAAGCCCCGCCTGCTCAAGCATGTTGGGAATGGTCGCGAGGACATAGGACATCGTGGCAAAGGTGGTGATACCTGCCAGAATCTCCGTCCTGACCGTGCTGCCATTCTGCTTGATCTGAAAGCGACGGTCAAGGGACATACTCAAATTACTCATTTTCTCCTCCTTATAGATTTTCATGTTTCACGTCCGAAAAGAGCGTGTCTTTATCGCCACAGATATCTGTCCGGCCAGTACAGATGCCGCGCGGCGGAAAAGATAAGATGAGCGCCGCTCCTTACAGCAGCGTTGTGAGGTAATAGATGAGGAATATGCACAGCCCGTACATCGCAACATGGATCTCCTTTGCCCGGCCTGCGGCGAGCTTTAGAAAAACGTAAGAGATCACAGAGAGTGACAGACCCGTTGCGATACTGTTGGTAAAGATCGTCATGGCGACCGCCATGAAAGCTGGGATGTACTCAGTCTTGTCCTCATAGTTGATATTCTTCATTGAGCCGAGCATCTGCATCCCGATGTATGCCAGCACCGGCCCTGTCGCAACGGACGGGATCATCAGCGCAAGGGGCGTAAACAGCAGCATCAGGCCGAAGAGCACGGAGGTCACGATACTCGTAAGGCCTGTGCGGCCGCCGTCTTCTACGCCGGAAACCGATTCAAGATATGTTGTCATGACCGGCATACAGAACAGGCTGCCTGCGACGGTAGACAGGGAGTCCACCTTGAAGCATTTTTCAATATCCGGCATATTGCCGTTCTCGTCCAGCCAGCCGGCACGGTTGCCGATGCCGAGCATGATGCCCATCGTGCCAAAGAAGTCAGGCACGAAAAAAGCAAACAACCACGGAAAATATTTCACATTCAACGCGCCGGCAATATCAATGTGGAGCATGACCGGCCGTACGGAGGCGGGCATAAGGAACATGCTTTCCGGTACTGCGGTAACGCCGAGCGGAATCCCCAACAGAGTCACGATCAGAATCGAAACGATCATACTGCCGCGGAAGTTCCGCGCCTCCAGAAAGAGCAACACGACAAATCCAATCACGAACAGCAGTGCCGTTGACGTTGTCAGATCGCCGAGCACCAGCGTATCATTGTCACTGGTGATAATGATACCACCGGACTTAAGCCCAATCAGCGCAATGAAAAGACCAATACCTGCGCTGATGGATATTTTTACGCTTGTCGGGATCGCGTTGACGACGATCCGTCGCAGCCCAATAAATGAGATCAGAACGAAAATAACGCCCTCAATAAAAATGACACCGAAAGCGACCTCTGCCGTCATGCCGGTGGTATCGACCGCGCTGAGAATGGCAACGGAGCTCATCCCCGGCGCCAAGCAAAATGGGCGGTTGGTATACACCGCCATAGCGATGCTGCAGGACATGACCAGCAGGATAAGCGCTGTCAGGACCGCACCCTTTGGCAGACCTGCGTTGCTAAGCATATTGGGAATGGTTGCCAGTACATAGGACATCGTTGCAAAGGTGGTCAAGCCGGCCAACACTTCTGTGTGAAGGTTCGTCTGATTCTGTGCAAGATGAAACCTCTTTTCGCACAAACTTTGGAAACGGGACATCCTTCAATTTCTCCTTTTCGCATCTCCTGTATCCACTGACAGTATAGCAGTGGAACAAAAGCTTGTCTGTTTTTGTAAATATTCTTTGAATTTTGAAATTAAATAAAGTGAGGAAAAGCAGGCCTGCTTTTCCTCACTCTTCATATCAGAGCAGTCTGCTCGTGTGATCGCCGGTCGACACTGCCTGATAAAGCGTTGCAGGGCGGCCTTTGTTGCCATACACATAGGTCTGGCGCAGAACCTTGCGCTCGCAAAGATAGTCCAGATACTTTTTGATCGACACGCGCGACAGATTTGTTCGCTCGGCGATCTCCTGCACGTTGAATGCAGTGCCGTCTTTTGGAAGATTTTCACAAATGCATTCCAACGTTTTCTGCTCAATCCCCTTGGGATACTCTGCGATCTGCTCCGTTTCCGGGGTGTCCTTTGTTGCAGCCAGCCGGTCGACTTCTCCCTGCTCCAGAAAGCTTTTTCTCATCAGAAGCGAGCGTTGCCGATACTTTTCAAGCGCCAGATGCAGCCGATCCGGAGAGAACGGCTTAATGATATAGTCCACGCAGCCAAGCCGCAGCGCCTCGCAGATCTGTGCGCTGTCTCGCGCAGCAGAGATGATGATGACCTCTGATGTCTGCTGTGTTGCGCGCAGCCGGCGCAAAAGCTCCAGTCCGTTCATGCCGGGAAGAAAAACATCCAGCAGCACAAGGTCAAATGTCTGCCCTTCCATGGCGACGAGCGCCTGCGACGCATCAGCGGCCACGGCAGAAACAAGAAACCCCTCCTGCGCCAAATAGGTCGCATTGAGCTTTGCCACCTGCGGATCATCTTCTACGATAAGGCATCGGTACATACGCCATCCTCCTTTGTATGGTACGGAATATGCGCAACGAACTCCGTTCCGCTCTGCGCATCACTCACTACGCTGACATAGCCGCCGTGGCGGCCGCACGCCTGCCGCACAAGATGCAATCCGATGCCGTTCCCGTTTTCTTTGCTCGTCACCCCATAGTCGAACAGCACCTCTCGCAGCTCCTGCGGAATTTCCATTCCGGAATCCCACACAGCGATCATAATATCTCCGGCAGATTCGCGGATCTCCAGCGTAACGATCCGCATTGCGCAGCCCTGCACCGCATCAAAGGCATTTTCCAGCAGATTCCCGGTGATCACGACCATATCCTGCTGCATTTCTTCCGAGAGCTCACATTGCAGCTCTGTTCGTTCTGTCAGGATCAGATCGACCTTCTGCTCGGCAGCCCGGTCATATTTGCTCATGATAAATGCCGCAAGAACGGAATCGTGGATCTTCTGCGAGAGCGATTCCATCTCACGCGCGCGCAAGTGGACAAGCCCGGAGATATACTTATCGAGCTCGTCATAATTTTTCTCGTGCAGCAATCCGGCTACAACCTGCAATTTATTATTGAATTCGTGCATCTGTGCGCGCAGCGCCTCGATGTAGGTCTTCACGCCGGTGATGTCCTCAGCAAAGCGAACCATTTCCTGTTTGGGACGGAACATAACAAGAAGACTGCGGTGCTGCGGCTTTTCGACCCTGATGGGAATAAAGCTGACATAATAACTGTCGGTACCGATATGGCATTCACTGTCGTAATACGGCTCGTTTTGCAGGATGTCATCAAACGATAGCCAGGGAAACACCTCCGCAAAGGTTTCCGGTGTTTTGCCGGAAAACGATGCAGAAAGCAGCTCCTGAGCGGTTTTGTTCAGATGCAGGATCTTTCCCTCTTCGCTAATGGAGAGGAGACCGTCGCGCACCGCGTCGATCAATGCGTTGCGCTCAACCAGCAGCTGCGCAATTTCCACCGGCTCAAGGTTGAACATGCTGCCCTTGATGTTGTCGGTAATATCCCAAACAAAGATTAGCGCGATAATCATGACGAGAATCGTCATTGCATCCAGATCGCGCTGTGCCTTGGCCGTGCCTGCGTTTCCCGTGTCGTACTTTAACATGACGAGTACACGCCCACAGGGCTTGTCAAGACTATCGCGAATTGGACAGACTGCGTATAGCGTCTGTTTTTCCCCATCGCCGCATAGCCGATAGCTGCGCTCATCTATGGGTGAACCGCAATAATCTTTCAGAACTGCGGGATCCATATCATTTTGACCAATCCCGCAGCGCACAGTACCGTCAGCCGCAAGCAGCACAAGTGCGGTACAATTACTTCCCTCCACGGTTTTCCGCAGGAGAGTTTCAAGTTCCGCCTGCTCTGTTTCCGTGCTGCTTACCTCAGGGGTAATGGAAATCTGATAGGCAATGTCCATCAGAGCTCTGCCGTCCGCTTGTGTCATTGTCGATTGAAGGCTCATAGAAACAGGATATCTATTAAGCAGCAAAATTACAATGACCACGGAACAAACAAGTAATGTGATTTTTGTGCGCAGCTTCATTTGTGAAAGCCCTCGTATATCAATAGCATATAATGCCGATATTATATCAACTTCTATTAGGCATTGCAATAAAGAGCCGTCAAGACGTAAGCGTCAAACCTACAAGTTATTTTCTCACCATGACAATTTGCTGTTGACAAGGGAAAATGGCCTGGTGTATAATGAAAATAGTTCATCAGAGAGAAATTTTTTTAGAAAGCTATTGTTATTTATTGACCGTGACAAAAGAGGCGAAAGAATGAAATTGCAGGACCTTGCGAGTGTTCGTAGCGGCCTGGTCTTGTCGAGAAAGCAGGCCAAAGAACCAAGTGAGTATCGATATCCCTTGATTAATCTGCGGTGTATCCAGCAGGAAGGGACAATTCAATTGAAAGAGGCCGATATCTATGAAGCAAAAGAACCGCTGAAAGAAGAATACCTCTCACAAAGCGGAGATATCATTGTCCGCCTTACAGCTCCCTATACAGCAGTTCTGATTGATGAAACTACATCTGGAATGGTGGTTTCCTCAAACTTTGTAGTGATTCGAGTTGAAGATAAGAGCCTGTTGCCAGAGTATCTTTTTTGGTTGCTGAATACAGAAAAGATAAAACGAAAAATTTATGAGAATGCAACCAGTAATATGCTTGGCGCAGTTAACGCAAGATTTTTAGCTGACTTTGAATTGGTCCTTCTTTCCGTGGAGGATCAGCGTAAAATCTCCCAGTTCAATCTGCTGGCCAAAAGGGAACGCCAATTACTTAGGATGTTGGCAGATGAAAAAGAAAAGTATTATGCGTGTGTACTGAATCAGGCGTACAAAAGAGCAAAGAAAGGGAAATGAAGATGACAAACAGAAAAGATATTGAACAGGTCCTGTGGAACGCCTGTGATAGTTTCCGCGGCAAGATCGACAGTTCCCGCTATAAAGACTACATCCTCTCCATGCTGTTCGTGAAGTACCTCAGCGATGTTTCTAAAGAGAGGCGCGAGGAGTACATCAAACAGTATGACGGGGATATGCGCCGAGTGGAACGGGCTATGAGCCGGGAACGCTTTGCAATGGACGAGCAGTCCACTTTCGACTATCTCTATGCCAACCGGAACGACGCTGAAATCGGCCAGAAAATCAATGTGGCACTGAACCACATCGAAGAACACAACAGCGGAAAGCTGCGCAATGTATTCCGGGCTATCGATTTCAACTCCCAAGTGGATTTTGGTGAACCAAAAGAGAAGAACGCTACCCTGCGCAACTTGCTGGAGGATTTCAACGGTCTGGATCTGCGTCCCAGTCAGCTGGGTTCTGCCGATATCATCGGAGATGCCTACGAGTACATGATTGCTATGTTCGCCTCTGATGCCGGAAAAAAGGGTGGAGAGTTCTTTACCCCAAGCCAGGTCTCTGAACTGGTGGCCTCTCTGGTGCAGCCCAAGGAGAACGACCGAATCTACGATCCCACCTGCGGCAGCGGCGGCTTGTTGCTGAAAGCCTATAAGAAAGTACCCAGTGGCAAGGTGGCTATCTATGGCCAGGAGCTCAACGCTCAGACCTGGGCTCTCTGCACTATGAATATGTTCCTGCACGGTGTGGATGATGCCCGGATCTGGCAGGGCGATACCCTTTCCAATCCACAGAATGTTGAGGAAGATAATTTAATGAAGTTCCAGGTGGTAGTGGCAAATCCTCCCTTCAGTCTGGACAAGTGGGACAGTGGATTCCTCTCAGAGGCCGAGGCAGACAGCAAAGGCAAGAAGAAAATGTCCGCCGAACTGGATCAGTACCATCGTTTCGATTGGGGTGTGCCTCCTACTTCCAAAGGCGATTATGCCTTTGTGCTGCACATGCTCTCCAGCATGGATGCGAAAAACGGCCGTATGGCAGTGGTACTGCCCCATGGTGTTCTGTTCCGGGGGGCCAGCGAGGGGAAAATTCGGCGTCAGCTGGTGGAAATGAATCTGCTGGATGCGGTCATCGGCCTTCCTGCCAACCTATTTTATGGAACCGGAATCCCTGCCTGTATCCTGGTATTTAAGAAGAACCGGACATGCCGGGATGTGCTGTTTATCGACGCATCCGGGGACGGAAACTTTGAAAAGGGTAAGAACCAGAACATTCTGCGGGACAGTGACATTACCCGTATTGTCAATGCCTATCAAGCACGGCAGAACGAGGATAAATACAGTTATGTGGCCTCCTTCGACGAGATTAAGGAGAACGACTTCAACCTGAATATCCCACGGTATGTGGATACCTTTGAGGAAGAAGAACTGGTGGATATTGATGAGGTGCAGCGGAATATTGCCACCATCGAGGCGGAATTGACCGAGGTGCAGGCGCAGATGAAAGGCTATTTGAAGGAGCTGGGATTATGAGTAATGAGGTAGAGAACACCGGAAAAATCCTGATTTATCAAAATGAAAAGGGCGATACCAAGATTGATGTCTATTTTGAGGAAGACACGATCTGGATGACCCAGCGATCCATGGCAGAACTCTATCAGGTAACTCCGCAGAATATCACCACGCACATTAAGCACATATACGAGGACGGTGAATTGGAACAGAGGGCAACTTGTAAGAGTTACTTACAAGTTCAAATGGAAGGAAATCGTCAAATCCGCCGTGATACAAAGTTTTACAATCTAGACATGATTCTGGCCGTTGGTTACCGGGTGCGCAGCAATGTGGGGATACACTTCCGTCGCTGGGCCAGCAGCGTTCTGACCGAGTATATGAAGAAGGGCTTTGCCCTCAATGACGAGCGGTTGCGCAATCCCCGTGAGTTTGGCGCTGACTACTTTGATGAATTACTGGAGCGTATTCGGGATATTCGTGCCAGTGAGAAGCGGGTGTATCAGAAGGTTAAGGAGATATTCGCCCTCTCGGTCGACTACGACAGCAAAAGCCAGGTCGCTCAAAACTTCTTCAAATCGGTTCAGAACAAGTTGGAATATGCTGCCACGGGCCACACTGCGCCGGAACTCATTGTCGAAAGAGCTGATGCGTCTAAGGACAACATGGGTCTTACCTCGTTCAAGGGGGTCAAGGTTCGCCGAGGCGATGTGACGGTAGCAAAAAACTACATGACCCATGAGGAGATCAGCACGCTGAATCTCATTGTGAATATGTATCTGGACTATGCGGAGCTGCAGGCCAAAGGACACAACCCTATGCACATGGCGGACTGGGAAAGCAAGTTGGGCGATTTTCTGCGTTTCAATGGTCGGGAAGTTTTGGAGAATTTCGGAACTGTGAAGCGAGAGGTTGCGGAAAAACTGGCGCTGGAGCAATATGAGCAGTACGATGCCAACCGCCGGGTGCTGGAAGCGTCGGACGATGTGGACGAGCTGACCGCGGATGTGAAGCAGCTGAAACCGTGAGAAATTGAACGAATTCACTCCGAATATCCCTTGGTATGTGGATACCTTCGAGGAAAAAGAACTTGTGGATATTGATGAGGTGCAGCAAAATATCGCCAATATTGAGGCCGAATTGGCCGAGGCGCAGGTACAGATGGAGAAGTATCTGAAAGAGTTGGGGTTATAAAGGAGGAAAATAGAATGGCATTACCTACGAGCTATATGACGGGCGGATATACTAAAATCCCCCAGTATTTTGATACACTTTTGACCGCAAGGGCTCCGGAAAAGTTTACTAATAAATTTATGGCGGATCTGGGTTTTACCAGCTCAACAGATCGGCTTTTCGCCAATGTACTAAAGTCCATTGGTTTTTTGGATGACAGCGGTGTTCCCACAGAACGATATTTTAAATTTTTGGATCAAAGCTGTTCTAAACAAATGGTGGCAGAAGGTGTGCGAGAAGCTTACGAAGATTTGTTCAATCTTAATGTTACAGCTTATATGATGAGTCAAGCCGACGTAGAAGGAAAATTCAAAACCTTGACCAACGGATCAAAGGCAGCTGCTACAATTACACAGATGGCCAAGACGTTTGTTGCACTTTGCAGTTATGCAGATTGGTCTGCTGCTACAGTTTCGCCACAGCCGGAAACCTCAGTTGCATCGCCCAAACAGGAAGAACCAGCAAATCTTTCAGTCATTTCTTCACAAGAGTATCGGTCAACAGGATTCGATTTAAATTATGATATTCATATTCATCTTCCTGCCACACGTGATCAAGCGGTGTACGATGCATTGTTTGCAAGCTTAGCAAAACACATTCCGCTCAAGTGAGGTGCAGCTATGGAACATGACCTATATTCCTTTGTGTTTCGTGGACAATTGGCTGAACAGGCATTAGATAAAGCAGGAAGAAGTCGATATGCAACGGAAGAAGCTTTCTTCTCTGAAGAATTGGCCCAAAAACTTCATTTTAATGAAATAGACTCAAAATATGTAGAGCAGTCGAAAACAATGATTACTGTGTTTGCTACAATCACAGCCTTTGAAAATGCTACAAGAGAGTTTGTTTATTCTGTTCTTCTTGAAAATTACAAGACAGAATGGTGGACTAAGGGTGTTCAAAACAATATTAAAACACGAGCCGAATCCAGGAAAGCAGAAGAGGCGAAGGTAAAGTGGCATGTGAGTCGTGGTGATGCAATGATGTCGTACTTAGATTTTGGAGACTTGACAAAAATTATGCTTTCCTCAGAGAACTGGCCGCTGTTTCAACCGTATGTCGACTCTCAGGATTGGGTGCGAGCACTATTTGATGATATAGAGAAATCCAGAAATGTAATCATGCACAGTGGTGTTTTGGATGAGTATGATATTGCTCGAGTAGGCTTAAATATCCGTGACTGGTTGCGTCAGATTAATGCATAAGTAGGTGAAAAAATGACGCCAGAAATCAAACATCGGATCGGGCAAATCCGCCGGGGCGAGGTGCCAGAAAGATATGTAAAAACCGCACTGGGACTTGCTCCTGCCAATTGGAAACGATACACCTTTGGAGATATCTATACCGAAAGAAAAGAACCTGGGGATGAAAATCTACCGCTTTTAATGGTATCCATTCACTCTGGTGTATCAGATGGTGAAGTAGATGCGGCTGAACTTCCTAAGCAGGTAAAACGAATCGAGGATAAGTCCCAGTACAAGAAAGCTGTGTCCGGTGATCTGGTTTTCAATATGATGCGGGCATGGCAAGGAGCAATTGGGACTGTGCGCACGACAGGAATGGTGAGCCCGGCCTACATTGTTGCTGAGCCAAATGACAAGGTCTATCCGTTATTTATGGATTATTACTCAAGAACACCTCAGATGATAAATCAGATCGACCGACAGTCCTATGGTGTGACGGACTTTCGGAAACGACTGTATTGGGATTCCTTTGCCCCAATTGGTTGCATACTTCCGCCCATTGAAGAACAACAAAAGATTGCCGCCATCCTCACCACCCAGGACAAAGTAATTGAGCTGAAAGAAAAACGCCTTGCCGAAAAGCAACGGCAGAAAAAGTATCTCATGCAGCAGCTTTTGACCGGCAAAAAGCGCTTGCCGGGGTTTAGTGGACAATGGGAGATAAAAGATTTTAATCAAGTTTTTGCATTTGGTGTCACAAACACGTTTTCAAGAGAATGTATGTGCGAAGATAGTACAGGGGTAAAAAATATCCATTATGGTGATATACTTGTGAGATATGGAGAAGTTCTCAAACTGTCTGAACAAGAAATACCGTCATTGCTTTCGGATATCGGTGCAAAAATCACCACCTTTGTTGAAGACGGAGATGTTGTTATTGCTGATACTGCTGAAGATTTGACCGCTGGTAAAGCAGTCGAGGTACAGGAAACACATGGAAAAAAGGTTGCGGCTGGACTACATACTATGTTGTGTAAACCTATAAAAGACTGTTTTGCACCAGGGTGGTTAGGCTATTATATGAATTCCGAAACCTATCACAAGCAGCTTGTTCCATATATAGCTGGAGTTAAAGTAATGTCAATATCTAAAGGTAATATTGTGAAGACGCATATATTGATGCCGCCTATCGAGGAACAAGCCGCCATTGCTGAAGTCCTTTCTACCGCTGACCGTGAAATCGAACTACTTCAGCAAGACATCGAACAGGAAAAACAAAAGAAAAAGGCCCTGATGCAGTTGTTACTGACGGGCATTGTGAGGGTGAAAACATGACGGAAAAAGAAATACAGGAACATCTCTGCAAAGAACTGCTAAAGAAGATTGTAGACAATGGGCAGAACTACACGGAAAAAATGAAGTCTGATCTGAAAGAAATCATTGACCTCGGCAAATCTCCTGAGGAGATTTGTGAAGCAACTCTTGCCTATTTTGCTATGTGCAGATGGCAGTGAAAGGAGGTGAAAACGCATGGCAACCAATCCTCCCAGCGGCGACGGACATAGAAACGGTGCGGTAAAAGACCGTTCTCAGACTTTCAACCCTGTTACAAAACAATGGGTAAAGCGAGACAGTGACACCGGTCGTTTTATGGATGTCAAAAAGGATGGCACTCCTTTTAAGGGAGTCCGCAAAGAAAAGTAAATCCAGAGGCAGGAGAGCGAGGCGGGATTTCCCGCCCCGCTAATCCTGCGTTTACTGATATTTCCGAAAGGAGGCAACCATGGACAAATCCCTGTACTTAGAAAAGAATATCAGCCAGCAGCCGGCCATTGATCTGCTGCGGTCCATGGGCTATACCTACATATCCTCGGAGGACTGCGAGGCGCAGAGAGGCAGCCGATACCATGTGCTGCTGAAAGACATCCTTCGTGGCCAACTGCGGCGGCTCAACCGCTATGCCTTCGCCGGTGCGGAAAATGAGTTCTCCGCCGGCAACATCGAGCGGGCTATGGAAGACCTGGACGAGCCTTTAACTGACGGCCTTGTTCGCTCCAGTGAAAAAATCTATGATGCCCTGTTGCTGGGCAAAAGCTATCCAGAGACTGTGGGAGAGGGCAAAACCCTCAGTTTCAACCTGAAATACATTGACTGGGAACATCCGGAGAACAACCTGTTCCATGTTACCGAGGAGTTTGCAGTAGACAGCCGGGACAAGCTCCACAACGCCCGGCCGGATATTGTGCTGTTTATCAACGGTATCCCTTTTGCTGTTATTGAGTGTAAAACGCCCCAGATCAGCGTAGAACAGGCCGTGGAGCAGAATATCCGCAACCAGCAAAAGGAGTATATCCCACAGCTTTACAAGTTTGCCCAGATTGTGATGGCGACCAATAAAAACGCCGTGAAGTATGCCACCACCGGAACGCCCAAAAAATTCTGGAATGTGTGGAAGGAACAGAATACCGCTTTTCTGGAAGGGGCGCTGGCCCAGTATGTGACTGACCGCACTCCCACTGAGCAGGATCGGAATTTGATTTCTCTGTTCAGCAAAGAACGGGTTATAGAACTGATCCGATACTTTGTGCTCTTTGACGCCAATGTAAAGAAGATTTGCCGGTATCAGCAGTATTTCGCCATCAAAGAGATTATCAAGACCATTCAGCAGTCGGACGAAAAGGGTAACCGTCAAAGCGGCGTGATCTGGCACACCCAGGGCAGCGGCAAGAGCCTGACCATGGTTATGCTGGCAAAGTATATCTTAATGGAACTGTCCGACTGCAACCCGAAAGTGGTCGTTGTCATTGATCGCAAGGAACTGGATCGGCAGATCGCAGCTACATTTGCACACACCCGGCTCAATCCGGCCAGAGCCACCAGTGGACGGAATCTGGTGGAGCTGCTGAATAGCGGCAAGGCGGATGTGGTCACTACCATCATCAATAAGTTCAACACCGCTGAAAAAATGGAGCACAAGAACTTTTCACGGGATGTGTTCCTGCTGGTGGATGAAAGCCACCGCTCCAACTATGGTCTGCTGGCCACCAAAATGAGAACGGTGTTCCCCAATGCCTGCTACATTGGCTTTACCGGTACTCCTTTGATGAAAAAAGAGAAGAACACCATGGCGAGATTCGGTAAGTTGATCCACAAATATACCATCAAGGACGGTGTGGATGACGGAGCCATTGTGCCGCTCATTTACGAAGGCCGTTTTGTGGAACAGAATGTGGATGAGGCTAATATAGATCTCTGGTTCAAACAGACTACCAAACGGCTCACGGAAGCGCAGCGGGATGACCTTTCACGGAAATGGAGCAGTATCCGCCGCCTAACCTCCACCGATGCTCGTATCAAGCGGATTGCTCTGGACATCAATGAGCACTTCATTGAAGGGTACAAAGATACCGGCTTTAAGGCTATGCTGGCCACTAACTACAAGAGGGATGCGATTCGGTATCTGGAGTGTTTTGAGCAATTTGGGGATTTGAACTGTGCCGTGGTGATCTCACCGCCTGATCTGCGGGAAAGTGTAGACGATATAGACGAGGGTGCCGACGATAAGGTCATTGCCTACTGGAATAAAATGATGAACCGCTACGGTGACGCAGATGCCTACGAAGAGGCAATGAAGAACCAGTTCTGCGCAGGAGACATCGATATTCTTATTGTGTGCAGTAAGTTGCTTACCGGTTTTGATGCCCCCATCTGCCAGGTGCTCTACATTGACAAAGAGTTGAAAGAACACGGCCTGCTCCAAGCTATAGCCCGCACCAATCGTCTGTATGAAGGCAAGGACTACGGCCTCATTGTGGACTACCGTGGACTGATTGAAAAGTTGGATACCGCTATGGATCTGTACAGCGGTGCCGGGCTGGAGAACTTTGACAGTGGAGATCTGAAGGGTGTTGTGGTGGATGTCATGTCGTCTGTGGCTGGCCTGCGGGAAGCCTATACCCGGTTGACGGAACTGTTTGCAGACTTAAAAAATCCACGCGACACCGAAGAAGTGGAAGTTTTTCTTGCTGACGATAAGAAGCGAGAGAACTTTTATAATTTCCTCTGTGCTTTTGGCAAAGCGTTGAATATGGTACTGAATGCGGAACAGGCGTATGCAGCCATTCCGAAAGATGAATTGAAGCAGTATCAAAACACTTTTATCTTTTTCTCCAAGGTGCGCCGCAGCGTGAAAATCCGTTACTGCGATGCCATTGATAACCGGGAATATGAGCCGCTGATGCAAAATCTTCTGGATACACACCTCTCCGTAGCTGGTCTGAAACAGATCACCAGCCCCATCGATATTCTGAACAAAGATGACTTTGAACGAGAATTAGAGGAATTAGGTTCGCTCCGTGCAAAGGCAGATGCTATTACCAGCAAATTGACCCGCAGCATCAGCGAAAAGTATCAGGAAAATCCTGCCTATTACGACAGTTTCTCCAAGCGTATCAAGGACGCATTGGAGCAGTACAAGGAAAAGGTGATCTCTGAGTCCGAATATCTGGCAAAGATGCGTACCATCATGGAAGACTATCACGCCGGAAAAAGCACCGTGACCTATCCGGAATCCATTAAGAATAATGTCCACGCCCAGGCATTTTACGGTATTCTGTCAGCAGTATTCGGCGAAGCGAAGGAAGCGGAAGTGTCTCCTGATTTTGCCGCAGAGATTGCGGAAGAGATTACAAAAATTGTGGCCAATCACAGTCAAGTGGACTGGACCAACAACAAAACAATTCACGACCGAATCTCGCAGGATATTGATGACCTTTTTTATGACTACGAGAAAGAACGGGGATTAAAACTGTCTTTTGACACCATTGATAAGATCATCGAAAATGTCAAAACAGTAGCACTTCGGAGGTTTTGACAGCAATGGCACAGGAAAGAACCGTCGTATATGAAAACAACGAGATCCACTACCTGCTGGAGCAGAAGCAGGTAAAAAATCTCAATCTGCGGGTTCATAAGGATTGTATGGTTTATGTTTCAGCTAATCCAGATGTCCCGGCTGAAAAAGTCGATGATTTTGTGGTAAGCAAAGGGGCCTATATTCGCTCAGCACAAAGAAAGTTTCGTGAGATGGCGCAGTATACCCCTCAACCCAAGCAGTATGTCAGTGGAGAGACCTTCTATCTGCTGGGCAGAGGAATCCGCCTGAAAGTGGAGAACAGTATGCGGGACGCAATTTCCTCTGATGGGATATATCTTCGTCTTTGTGTGAATGACACGGAAGACTTTGCAAAAAAGCAAAAGATGGTGACCTGTTACCTGGATGAGCAGTGTCGATCCATTTTCGGTGAAATTATTTTGGAGACCTACCCCATATTTCAAAAATATGGGGTACCGATGCCAGAACTGCGGATTCGGAATATGGAGACCAGGTGGGGATCTTGTCTGGCCAAAAAGGGAATTGTTACGCTGAATAAGAGGCTATTGGAAGCCCCACGCAACTGTATCGAATATGTTGTGATGCACGAGTTTTGCCACTTCGTTCACCCCAATCATTCAAAGCAGTTCTATGCGTTCCTAACGATGCTGATGCCGGACTGGAAACAGAGGAAAGAGACCCTGGATAAAAGCGCAACTTTCTGGTTGTGAAATTCTGTAAGCACATCCGGCAGGATAACGAAGTTGGTACTCCGTTCAAAGAATTGCAGCAAGTTTTGCCGAGGCTTGATCGAAACCAAATCTGCGTTTTGATGAGAGAATTGCGTGAAAGCGGGAAGGTTTTCTGCGAAGGAACAACAAGCGCCGCAAGGTGGTTTGCGTCCAAATAATCCAAAATACTAACGAATCTTGGGACCAACTTGGAACTTACTTGGGACCAACTTTGAACTAACTTGCGACCTAATCAGCAAAGTGCGTGCTGACGATTAAAGCGGATGGCGGATCTCATAAATCCGGGAGTATGCAGACGGCGCGGGACGCGAAAACGAACTCCATTCTGGAGAAGTGCGGCGTCCCGCTGCTGCGACTGCGCACAGATGGCAGTGGGGAAAAAGAGAAAATTAAAAATGCGCTAAAGAGGGAATGATTATGCCGAGAATTATCAGGAACGCGATCAGATGCAAGAAATGTGGAGATGTTATCGAAAGTAAGACTGTCCATGATTTCAAGTTTTGCAGCTGCGGCTCCTGCGCTGTGGACGGCGGCCACGACTACCTTCGCAGATGCGGAAATCTTGAGGATTGGGAAGAGCTGTCTGAAGTGGAAAAGCTGGAGAACAACGGCGCATTGACTTGATTTTGAATGATAGAAATTGAGGGATAGAACCATGCCTCTTGAAATCGTAAGAAACGACATAACGAAAATGGCTGTAGACGCCATCGTCAACGCGGCGAAGGAATCCCTGCTGGGCGGAGGCGGCGTGGATGGCTGTATCCATCGGGCGGCGGGGCCGGAGCTGCTCCAAGAGTGCCGGACGCTGGGCGGCTGCCGGACCGGCGAGGCCAAGCTCACCGGCGCGTACCGCCTGCCGTGCAAATATGTGATCCACACCGTCGGCCCCGTGTGGAACGGCGGTAAGTGCGGCGAGCGGGAAAAGCTCGCCTCCTGCTACCGGACGAGCCTTGCGCTGGCGAAGAAACATGGCTGCGAAACGGTCGCCTTTCCGCTGATTTCCTCCGGCATCTTTGGTTATCCAAAGGATCAGGCGCTCCGGGTGGCGGTGGACACTATCGGCGAGTTCCTGCTGCACAACGACATGACGGTCTATATTGTGATCTTTAGCCGCACGGCGTATCAGATCAGCAGCAAACTGTTCGCCGACATCGCCGAGTATGTTGATGACCACTATGTAGACGCGCATACCGATTCCCGGCGGGACCGCCTGCGCCGGATGAGCGTTCTCGAAGGTCGAGCGTTGTCTGCCGGTGCAGCGGCAGCGCCTATGTCTGCCGACGGCTTGGACAGTCTGCTGGCACATCTGGACGCCGGTTTCTCGGAAACCCTGTTGAAGCTCATCGACCGCAGCGGCAAAAAGGACGCAGAGGTCTACAAGAAGGCCAATGTAGACCGCAAGCTGTTCTCGAAAATCCGCAATAACCCGGACTACAAGCCCTCCAAGCCCACGGCGGTGGCCTTCGCCATCGCGCTGGAGCTGAGCCTGCCGGAGACCCGCGACCTCATTGCCCGCGCGGGCTACGCCCTCAGCGCCAGCAGCAAGTTCGACGTCATTATTGAGTATTTCATCAGGCAGAAGAAGTACGACATCTTCGAGATCAACGAGGCGCTGTTCGCCTTTGACCAGAGCTTGCTGGGAGCGTGAGGAATGAAAATTATACTCAGCCGAAAAGGTTTTGACTCTGCGAATGGCGGCATCGTCAGTCCCATTTTTGAAGATGGTACAATGGTTTCGTTTCCCATTCCCAGCGATGATGAGGATACATATAATTCTCTTTACTACAATGGGATTCAGTATTCTCAAATATTGCGAGATCTGCGATATAAGGGCGGAGACCACTGTCATCTGGACCCTGATTTAGATTTAGGGCGACGTAGGGAGCGTATCGACGGATGGTTCCCCGCATTTGGGCAGCGAAATGCCGCGGCTGCTTACTTGAAGAATATCGGTGTTGCACAGGGAGACATCTTCCTGTTTTTCGGGAATTTTCACTTTGTGGAATATCAAAACGGGACATACCGATATTTGCGGGATCGTAGTGACTTTTACCGGGGAAAAGACCTCCATGTGATTTGGGGATACCTTCAGGTTGGAAAGATCATCTCTGCGCCTGAAGAACAGAGAAAAGTTTGGTGGCATCCGCATTCGTCTAATGGCAGGGCGGACAACTCAACAAATGTGATTTTCAAAGCAGCAGAAAGACTTTCTTTGGATAAAAGCAAGCCTGGCGCAGGAGTACTGCGCTTTGATAAAAAGCGGGTATTGACTCTGAAAGGTGCCACAAAGGCAACTTGGGCGAGGAATGAAGTATATGATGAGACGCACATATACGGGAAGAGATCAAATTGCGCTAAAAATCCTGATAGTGGATTGTACTACGCAGGTATTTGGCAAGAGCTTGGTTTGAAAGAATCTGATGCCTGTACGGAATGGGCAAGAAATATACTTTTGTAATAGAAGGAGCGTGGGACCATGATCTTTATCTGCTACCCCAAATGCACCACCTGCCAGAAGGCGCGAGCATGGCTGGACGAGCACTACATCACCTATAATTTTCGCGATATCAAGCTGGAAAATCCTACTTACGACGAGCTGGCCGCATGGCACGAGCATAGCGGCCTGCCGCTGAAAAAGTTTTTCAACACCAGCGGTCTGCTATACAAATCTATGGGGCTAAAGGACAAGTTGCCCCAAATGAGCGAGGACGAGATGCTGCGCCTCCTCGCCACGGACGGCATGCTTGTCAAGCGCCCGCTGCTGGTCGGCGATGACTTCGTCCTCGTTGGGTTCAAGGAAAGCGAGTGGGCGGCGCGGGTGAAGAACGAATGATGGCCGCTGATTGGCTTTCGCTTTATTTTGTATGGCTGCCTTGAAGAGCTTATTCCGAGCATTGAAACGTATATACGGATATAAAGATGTCTAAAATCAGTCGGTTTCAAAGCTCTTAGGGCAAGCACATGGTTCGAACATTCGACATCTTGGTCCCAAACTTATCGGGAAAACTTTTTCTGCTCGTTTATAGCGGTTTTCGGCGCTTTTTAATTTGTTTCACTTACTCTTTGACGCTCTTATCTCCACTGTTTCCGGGTGTTCCAGCGCCGTCTGTGGTAATCTATGTGGTCAAAAACGCTTCCCGCCCGGTTT
>ERZ773194.2148-NODE-2148-length-19271-cov-3.187864_pt1 | contig 19271 bp, 21 predicted proteins | sample MGYA00511240_ERZ773194 | MGnify/ENA primary metagenome ERZ773194 (study PRJEB29015, sample SAMEA2737774) | human gut metagenome | biome: human gut; feature: human-associated habitat; material: faeces | place: China | collected 2012 ... | reverse complement strand
CTCTGATTTCGTTATGCGCACTTTTGTCCTAATATGACAAGTATGCCGTTCGTCTGTGGCGAAAGGTCGCAAGAGGCGCTGTGTCGTGCCGCGCGCGGCGTGGTCACGAGGCGAAAAGCAAAAAACGCGTAATCCGGCGGGATTTGTAAGATATAGTACGCAAGGGGGATGAGATTATGAAAACTAACAACAAAAAGGAGCTATGCATCGATATTCTGGTCGATATCGCGGCGGGCGTTTTGATCGCGCTCGGTACCTACAATTTCGCGACGGCGGCAAAGTTTCCGATGAGCGGCTTCAACGGCATCGGGCTGATTTTTTACCATCTGTGGGGACTGCCGATCGGCATCGTCGCGCTGGTCCTGAACATTCCGGTGGCGATTGCCTGCTACAAAACGCTCGGCAGGCACTTCATGCTACGCTCCATTCGCAGTATTTTGATTACATCACTGATCATGGACTATGTCGCGCCGTTGTTTCCGTTATATACGGGAGAAAAGATTCTCGCCATGGTCTGCACGGCGGTGCTGTCAGGTCTTGGCTACGCGATGATTTTTATGCGGGATTCTTCTACAGGCGGTACGGACTTCATCTTACTGAGCATTAAGGCAAAAAAGCCGCATTTGACGCTGGGCAGCATTTCCTTCGCGATGGAATCCATCGTGGTGCTGATCGGTACGGTGTTGGTCTCCAAGGATATTGACGGATTGATTTATGGCTTGATCATCAACTTTATTCTGTCAGCCGTGATGGATAAGTTCATGTATGGTATTTCTTCCGGCAAGCTGGCGCTCATCGTAACAGACAGAGCAGATACCATCGCGCCGCTGATCGAGCAGACGACGGGACGAGGCTGCACCTTCCTCAAAGCCGAAGGCAGCTACTCCAAAAAGGACAAGGATGTCATCATGTGCGCATCGAGCCGCAAGGAAATGTACGGTGTGCGCAAAGCCGTCAAAAAAATCGATCCAAACGCGTTTATTATCATCGTCGAGTCAAACGAAACCCTGGGCGAAGGATTTTCGGAGAACAAGTAGCACCTTGCTAAATGCCGCAAAAATTGATATAATGTCCTTGTCACAGCGATCGCCGAGCCGTAAGGCGAGAGCGGAGCTGATGAAAGACAGATGCACGAGCGAAGGCGATCGCCGAGCCGTAAGGCGAAGACGGAGCCGCTCAGCGTCCGTGCCAATGTCCTTGTCACAGCGATCGCCGAGCCGTCGCTTTGCCTTTTGACAGATAGATGGAAGGAAACAAGTATGAAGGAAAACGAAAAAAAAGAACTGATGGGAAACATGCGCAAAAAGCGCTTAAAAAAATATGCTCTGACGGCATTGGCGCTGGTCATTGTCGTATCAGTCGCCGTCGGCTTTAAGTTGGAGGACCGCGACGCAAAGCTGCCGGACGGACAGGGCGAGATTGTCCTGGGCAGCGGACAGAACGGCGAAGAGCCGGGCGCGCAGGATGGTACCGGCAACGTGGAGGCTGAGGATGGCAGCGATACGGATAAGCAAGACGCAGATCAGAGCAAAGACGCGGCCGCGAAGAAGGATCAAGCACAGGCCGCCGCGAACAAGGAGAAGACAAAGCCTGCCAAAAAATATACCGAAGCGGAGAAGAAGAAGCTGGATGCCAAGGACATCAAGGTGGATAACAGCGATGACTTCACTGCCTCCAATGACGGCAATCGCGCGCTGAAGCCGGAGGTGCCGGAGAACGTGACGGTAACGCTCGAGATTCGCTGCGACACGCTTTCTCAGGACATGGACCGTCTGGAGAATCCGGCCATCAAGGACTACATTCCGGCGGACGGCGTGATCCTCAAAAAGACGACCTATAAGGGAACAACGGACAATACGGTGTTCGATGCGCTCAATACGCTTTGCAGAAACAACGATATTCAGCTGGATTTCAGCTACACGCCGATGTTTGAGTCGAATTACATCAAGGGCATCAACTATCTGTATGAGTTTGACGGCGGCCCGCAGAGCGGATGGATGTACAAGGTCAACGACTGGTTCCCGAACTACGGCTGCTCGTCCTATTATCTCAGAGACGGAGACGTGATTGTCTGGTGCTACACCTGTGAGGGACTGGGTACGGACGTCGGCGCGGACGAGTGGATGGGCTGAATAAAGGGAAAAAGTGTACATAACGAAATACAGATTTCTATGCACACATGTCGCTCACTCATGATCGACGCTCTGCAAGGTGCTTTTGTCGTGATTCAGGCAATATCGCACAGCGATATTTCTTACATAATAAGAAAAGGAAAAACGGAGAAGAATGATGAAGAGAAGAAGAACGAAAATTTTGAGCCTGCTGCTAGTGATGGCTGTCAGCTTTACAATGGTGTTTGGCAGCGTGGGCTTCGCGTCGGCAGCAACGGCAAGCGAAACCAAAGACGCCTTTACGAAAACAGGAGACTATCTGTACAAGAATGTTGCGGAACCATCCTACGGTTCAGTCGGCGGGGAATGGGTCATCTTCGGACTCGGCAGTGCGGGTTATAACATGAGTGACGCCTATCTAGCCGCCTATCAGAAGACAGTCGAAAGCCGTCTTACCGAAGGTTACCGCGGCACGCCGGGCATCCTGCAGGACCGTGCCATCACTGACTATTGCCGTGTGATCATGGCCTATACTGCAGCCGGACTGGATGTGACGGATGTAGCCGGTTACGATCTGCTGGAGCCGTTCGCCGGTAAGGAACGCGCACTTTGGCAGAACATGAACGGACCGATCTGGGTACTGACTGCGCTGGACGCAGACAAGTATAAGATCCCGAAGCTTGCGGATGGAGCGGAGTTCAGCGGTAAAGCAGCAACGCAGAATACTCGGCAGGCAGTCATCAACTATATCGTAGCGAACCAGCTAGATGACGGCGGCTGGGATGTGAGTCCGAAAGCAAGCGCACGTGTGTCCACCATCGATATGACGTGTATGGCTTTGTTCTCGCTAGCGCCGTATGCAAAACAGCCGAAGGTCAAAAAAGCCATCGACCGCGGCTTGCAGAACGTGGCGGACTGTCAGACGGCAGACGGCGGATTTATATACACCAGCAGAGGTGGCAATTACACTTCGGAGAGCTGCGCCTGGGCGATCATGGCTCTGACGGCCTGCGGCATCAATCCGTATACCGATACACGCTTCATCAAAAACGGCAATACGGTGGTCGATGCACTGATGAGCTTTTACGATGAAAAGGTTGGCGGTTTCCGTCATGTCAACGAATCGACGAGTGACGGCTATGATGCGACGGTCAACCAGATGTCGACCGAGCAGGCGTACTATGCGCTGGCACAGCTTTACAAGACTGTGCCGACGAAGGCTACGCTCTCCAAGGCAGCGAAGGCGGGCAGCGGCAAGATTAAGCTCAGCTGGAAAAAGTCTGCGGTCAATACCGATTATGTGACGAAAAAGAGCGGCAAGACCGCGGAGGTCAGCGGTTATCAGATCGTTTTGGCAACCGATAAGAAGTTCAGCAAAAATGTGGAGAAGGTGACCGTCAAGAGCGCGAAAACCCTCAGCAGGACTGTGACCGGTCTCAAAAAGGGCAAGACCTATTATGTCAAAGTCCGTGCCTATAAGCTGGTCAACGGCAAGAAGCTCTACGGGGCTTACAGCAAGACATTGACCGCAAAAAGCTAAGTCTTGGGGTTGCCTGTGAAACCGGACAGCTGCGAAACTGACCGGCGAAGCAGCCGGCGCTGACGAGAATTTAAAAGCTGCGCAGGAGTCAAATATCCAAAAGGGTATTCTTGCGCGGCTTTTTGGTTTTTTGCTGCCGCGCCGCAGAGGTAAATTCTTGAGTCCCTGCGCGGTCTGTGATCTGCCGCCGGACAAATATCCGTAAGCATTCGAGTTGTCTCCCGCGTAAATTCAGCATTGCGGTGGGGCGCGGGATATGGTAAGATAAAAAAGAAGAGCGCAGCGGCGGCCGGAGATTGCCGCCGCGGAACATGTGGGGAGGAACAGAGATTTTTTATGACCAAAATCGGCAATGACTGGGACGCGTTGCTCGCGGACGAATTTGAAAAGGAGTATTACCGCAAGCTGGAGGCGTTTTTGACAGAGGAATACGCGAACTATACGGTATATCCGCCGCGCGAGGATATCTTCAATGCGCAGCGTGCGGATACAAAAGTCGTGATTTTGGGGCAGGACCCTTACCATCAGCCGGGGCAGGCACACGGCATGTGCTTTTCGGTCAATGAGGGGGTCAAGATACCGCCGTCGCTAGTCAACATCTATAAGGAACTCGAAAGCGACCTCGGAATCCCGCCTGCGCCGCATGGATGTCTCAGGGCATGGGCGAAGCAGGGCGTACTGCTGCTCAATACCGCGCTGACCGTGCGCGAAAGCATGCCAAACTCACACAAAGGCAAGGGATGGGAGATTTTTACGGATCGCGTCATCGCTCTGCTGAACGAGAGAAAAAAGCCGATGGTCTTTATTCTTTGGGGCGCCAACGCGCGCGCAAAGACAGCGCTGATCACCAATCCGGATCATTTGATCCTGGAGGGCGCGCATCCGAGCCCGCTGTCCGCGCATAGCGGATTCTTTGGAGGCAGATATTTTAGCATCGCCAATCGTTTCCTGTCCCTGACCGGACAGAACGAAATCGATTGGAAACTTGCTTGAATATAGAATAGGAGGAAAAAATATGTTGTTCATTGTTTTAGGAATTGTAATTTTACTGGGCATCATCTTCGTTGTCATGTACAACGGCTTCATTCGCCTGCGCAACAATTGCGACGAGGCATTTGCCACGATGGATGTGTATCTCAAAAAGAGATATGATTTGATTCCAAACCTGGTAGAGACCGTCAAGGGCTACGCGACGCACGAGAGCCAGACCCTCGAAAAGGTCATCGCAGCGAGAAACATGGCACAGAGCGCGGCGACGCCGGAGGCAAAGCTCGCCGGAGAAAACGTTTTGCAGGGTACGCTGAAGTCACTGTTCGCACTCGCGGAAAGTTATCCGGATTTGAAGGCGAACCAGAATTTCCTGGAACTGTCGGATCAGCTGCGGGCGGTCGAGGAGGATATCGCGAACTCTCGTAAATACTATAACGCTGTGGTCAAGCAGTTCAATACCAAATGTGAGGTTTTCCCGTCTAACCTGATCGCGTCTATCTTCCACTTCGAGAAGAAGCCGATGTTCGAGGACGGCGCCGCGGAGGAACGCGAAAACGTGAAGGTCAGCTTCAACTAGCGGGTGCGGCACATGAAGATTGTAAAGGGATTCAGGCAAATTCTGCTGCCGGCGTTTTTGCTGGTGCTTTTGTGCGCGGAAACGGCCTTTGGCTATACGACGACATCCTATACGGTCGATGTGGAGGTCGGCGTGGACAACAGCTATCTGTTTACGGAGACCATCGATGTCGATTACGATCGGCCGCAGCATGGAATTTATCGCTATATTCCGCTGGGCGCGATGGAGGGACAGCGCAGCCCGCGTATCGACCGCGAATGGGTCGATGGCTGGACGTATCAGGTATATGAAGAAAATGGAAACGAGATTTTTCAGATCGGTGACGCGGATCGTACCGTGACCGGCGCGCAGACCTTTACCCTTGGCTATCGCATGCGCATTGTCGATGATAAAGATACCACGAAGGACTTCCTGTATACCGATGTGCTGCCGACAAATTGGGACACACCGATTGAGCAGGTGGCCATTACGGTACGTCTTCCAAAACCTGTTGACGCGGACAGCATCGAGGTTTATGCCGGACGCTACGGCAGTGAAACGCTGGACGGTGATGTCAGCTGGGATTACGATGAGGCAAGCCGGACAATTGAGATTACAGGACGTGATCTGTCGCAAGGAGAGGGAATCACGATCCTGTGCGATCTGCCGGAGGGCTACTGGGAAGGTCAGCTGAACTATAACTGGACCGAAAAGGCATTGCTGTTTTTCTCAGTGATTGTGGCAGCGCTGATGCTCGCGCTCTGGCTGTTGTTCGGGAGAGATCCACATTTGGTGCCGACGGTGGAATTCTATCCGCCGCAGAGCATGACGCCGGCGGAGGTCGGCTACGTGCTGGATGGCGCCGCAGATAAGAAGGACCTGATCTCGATGATCCTGTATTTTGCGGATCAGGGCTGGCTCGCGATTGAACAGGAGGACAAAAAGACCTTTATCCTGCACAAAAAAAGCGACCTGCCGACCGGTGAAAAAAAGTTCGCGCGTACCTTGTTCAACGGCATTTTTACCGGCGCGGATACGGTGCGGCTGGATGAGCTGGGCGAGGATTTCGGAGACGCTTATCTTGTCGCGGCAGAGCAGCTCGCGAAGCTATATCAAAGCAAAAAGAACGCGCAAGTTACGACCTCATCGATACTCTTGCAGCTGCTTGGGCTGGTTGTCTGTATCGCGCTGATGGTCGGCGCGATCGTGTGCAGCGGCTTTTTTAACGGCGGTTTCTATCCGGGCGTAGCACTGGGAATTTTGGGTTCACTCGTGGCTGCTTCGAGCCTGATCATACTGGTAATATTCCAAAAGAAAGCACTTTCCGTATCCAGAGTAAGATCTGTCGGAAGACGAACTTTCCTTTGGATTGTCAACTTTGTCGGCGTGGGAATTTGCGCGCTCGGCAGCGCGTTGGAGTTTGAGAGCACAGTGCTTGGAATCGTCTGCTTCGGAAGTCTGCTGATCGCCGAGTTCTCGACGGTCATGATGGAAAAGCGTACGAAGCAGAGCGCCGAGCTTCTTGGCAAACTCCTGGGACTCAGACAGTTCATCGAGACAGCGGAGCTGGATCGGCTGCATCTGCTGGTGGACGAAAATCCTTCATATTTTTACGATGTCCTGCCATACGCCTATGTGATGGGATTGACGGACAAATGGGCAAAGAATTTTGAAAAGATTCGGATTGTGCAGCCGGATTGGTACTATGGCAACACCGGCGATGAGCTTTTTAATGCGTGGATGTTCAGCAGCATGATGCGGAATTGCTATCATGCCGCGGCGAGCAACATTCATATCTCTATTCCGGAGGGCGGCGACAGCGGCGGCGGCTTTTCGAGCGGCGGCGGTGGGTTCTCCGGCGGCGGCTTCGGCGGCGGGGGCGGAGGTTCCTGGTAGCAAAGCGATTGGATGGGAACCGATACCTGACATGCATGGCAGGCGACGCACAAGGTGATTTTGCCGTGATTCCGGAAACACTGCCCAGCGGTATTCCCGACATAAGGACAAAAGTGCGCATAACGAAATCCGAGATTTCTATGCGCACATGGCCCCCCCCATGAGCGCCGCTTCGCAAGGCGCTTTAGTCGTGATTCCGCCAATATCGCATAGCGATATTGCCTACGTAATATAATACAAAGAAAGAGGCGCTTACGCCGAAACAGCTTCTCTGTTTTGGCATAAGTGCCTCTTTTTAGGTTTGCGCGCCGCGGCCGCAAAAAAGCGCGCGCAAAAAGTGTCTGCTTCTACGCGCGGCTGTCACCGTGGCGTCAAGCGATCGCGATGTGTTTATACGTTGTAGCGAAAATGCTCCAGATCTTCTTCGAGAATCAGATGGCGTTTGCTGTCTGCCGCGGTAATCGGCCGGACAGGCTTGCAAGGGTTTCCGTAAGCCAGATAGCCGGAGGGGATATCCTTGGTGACCACGCTGCCTGCGCCGATGACGACATTGTCGCCGATACGCACCCCGTCGATGATGACGGTATTGCAGGCAATCCAGACGTTATTCCCGATGTGGATATCCGCGGCATATTCTGCCATCGTGGTCCTGCCGTCCGCGTCCATGCCCATGCGTTCCGCGGCAATCAGCGGATGGTTGGTCGCCAGAATGGAAACGTTCGGGCCGATCGCGACATTATCGCCGATATAGACGCGCGCGTCATCCATGACGGTCAGATTAAAATTGGAAAAAAAGTTTTCACCGATGAACAAATGGCTGCCGTAGTTGATCTGTACGGGCCCTTGAAAATAGCAGGTCTTGCCGACACCTCCAAGGATGTCGCGGAGCAGCTGCTGCCTCTGCGGGTCGTATTCATCCATCATGTTGAATTTGCGGCAGGCCTCGTGCGCCTTGTGTTTCAGGTCTTTGAGCTCCTGCTTGCGCGGATCGAACATCTTGCCGGCAAAGATTTTTTCTTCTTCTGTCATGAAAGCACCTCCTGATAAGATCGCGCATACACTCCTGTATGCATGTTTCTTGATTATGTAGGAACTATCGCACAGCGATAGTTCCGGAATATCGACAAAAGCACCCTGCGGAGCGTCACGCATGCGCGAGATGTGTGCGTAGAAATCTATATTTCGTTATGCGCACTTTTGTCCAACAGTTTGCTGTAGTAAGTCTTGGCGGTATAAAGCGCGGCGACCGGATTATGCCCGAGTACACGATCTTTGGTGACCAGCGTGGTTGTCGGCGCCTCCGCGTATTTGTAGAACAGGCTGTCATGACCGACGCACAGTCCGACAACGACATTGAGCTCAGTACCGGCCTCATTGAGCTTTCGCGCCTGCAGAATCGGATTGCACATCGTCACGCCGACCGCTTCACATTCTGCGGGAATGCCGACCTCGGTCTTGGGAATCTGCCCGACCTTGCAGGCCATGCCGTAAACCTCGAAGTCGTGCTTTCGCAGAACCTCCGCAAAGATCTGGCTTTCTCGGATCAGACCCACACAGGTGGCAATGCCGATCTTACGCGCGCCGATCTTGCGCGCGAACTCCATGATCTCCTGGACTCTGGTAAGCTGTCCATAGCCTTCAAACTCGACTTCGGCGGCGGCCTTCATGATCTGCGCGTTCTTTGCTTCACTGTAAATTTTTAGAAGTTCCTCTTTCTGCTCACCGCAGATCTCCGGCGTTACGCAAAACTGCGGGAATCCCTCTCGCGAACCGCTGCGGTCCGGCCTTTTTTCACACTTCTGCACGTGACAGTCCACGCATGAAAATTCTGTCTCTTTGTTCGTCATCATTTTAGTTCTCCGTTTCATTCGAATAACTCAGGAAAATTTTTAATGCCCATCGATGCCAGTTCTTTGAGCATCTGCAGCAGAAAAGCCTTATTCTGCGGACTCAGACCGGAAAAGCTCCGGAAGATTTCCGGAAAACTCGTCTGCCATTCAGCACGCAGCTGTGCGAAGGTAGCGATGTTGTCCAGATCGATCAGGCCGTAAATGGTGTCGACCAGCTGAGCGCGTTCCTCCGCCGACATGGCGCGGATCCACTGATTCAGCGTCGCGTTGAGGTAGCGGGCATCTCCGGTCAGCTCTGAGCGGTAGCTAAAATCATCCCCGTTGATTTCCCACGAAAACGGATTGTGCTGCCAGATGCTGATGCTGCTGCTTTTGACGATTTTATAGTTTTCTTGGTGCTCCAGCAGCATGCCGATCATCGAAGACTGCGGCAGTGTTTTTTCGATTTTGGGGAGCACCTGACGGAAAGCCTCGCTTTGCAGCGCCTGTTCGAGGAAGCCCGGTCCGTCGTGTGAAAAGACACGAGCCAGCCGCGCCGACACATCCGGCCGGCAGTTGGCGGCAGCGTAAACGGCCAGATTGCCGCCCTTGGAATGCCCGCCGACATACAGCCTACCGCGGCAATGACGGGCGGCTTCGTTCAGATAGTCCGCGGCTTCCGCTTGCGACGGGACCGGATACTGGAACGCCATATTAAAATCTTCCTTCCAACCGACAATCGTGGCATCCGTTCCGCGGAACGCGATATATGACGAGCCGTCCGGCAGATCAAAGGTCATGGCGGCAAACTGTTTTTCAGTAGAACGATCGCTCTGCTGAACATAGCCCTTTACGCGGATTTCGCGGAAGCGGGGACTGGCAACCAGCGCGGTCAGCAGTTCCTTGCTTGCCGGCGCGTCATAGACATGTTCAAAGATTGTGTCGAAATCTTCCGCGTGAAAAAGCGCGGGCAGAGGAACGCCGTCCCAATCGCAGAGCGCAGGATTGGCGCGCGGAAAGTGCATATAAACGACGCAAGACAGAATCAGGCTGTCCACAGAATGGAAAGCCTGATCTTGAAATGGTTTCATATTTTGTGCGGCATAAGTTACAATGTTCATGTAAATAAAATCCTCATTTCATATTCGGCAGGAACCCTGCAGCGCTGCGCGCCCCGCGGGAAGCCGCTGCGCGCCTTCCCGCGCTTAATTCTTCAAACTCTGCATCGGAGCCGGAATCCTGCCGCCGCGGTGAATCATTTTGGCGGAGGACTGCGTATGCAGTTTCATCACCGGTCCATTACCAAGCAGACCGCCGAAATCCAGTTCCTCTCCTTCAGCAAGGCCGATGGCAGGAATCACGCGAACCGCGGTCGTTTTGGAATTGACCATACCGATAGCCGCCTCATCGGCGATGATCGCCGAGATGGTTTCAGCAGGGGTTTCGCCCGGAATGACGATCATATCAAGACCTACGGAGCAGACCGCGGTCATCGCTTCTAATTTTTCAATTTCCAGACAGCCGCTTCTGGCCGCGGCAATCATCCCCGCGTCTTCGGTGACCGGAATGAAAGCGCCGGACAGACCTCCAACAGACGAGGACGCCATCACGCCGCCTTTTTTGACAGCGTCATTGAGCATCGCCAGCGCCGCCGTCGTACCATGTGTACCGCATTGCTCCAGACCGATTTCCTCAAGAATGTAGGCGACTGAGTCACCGACTGCCGGTGTTGGCGCCAGTGAGAGATCGATGATACCAAACGGAACCCCGAGCATGCGGGACGCTTCACTGCCGACGAGCTGTCCCATACGGGTAATCTTAAAGGCAGTTTTTTTGATGAGCTCCGCGACTTCGTGCAGCGGCGCGTCATCCGGAAGTTTAGCCAGCGCGGCGCGTACCACGCCCGGACCGGAAACACCGACATTCAGCACGACGTCCGGTTCACCGACGCCGTGGAAAGCGCCTGCCATAAACGGATTGTCCTCCGGCGCGTTGCAGAATACGACGAGCTTAGCCGCGCCGATGCACTGCCGATCCTTGGTCAGTTCCGATGCTTCGCGTACGACCTTGCCCATCATGGCAACCGCGTCCATATTGATGCCGGCCTTGGTGGAACCGATGTTGACGGAGGAACAGACGAAATCTGTCTCCGCGAGCGCACGCGGAATGGACGCAATCAGTTCGCGGTCCCCGGCACTGAAGCCCTTTTGTACCAGCGCGCTATAGCCGCCGATGAAATTGACGCCGACGTCTTTGGCAGCGCGATCCAGTGTCTTGGCATATTTGACAGGGTCGCCGCCGCTGACCGCGACGAGCATCGCGATCGGGGTAACACTGATGCGCTTATTAACAATCGGAATCCCGTATTTTTTTTCAATCTGCTCGCCGGTTGCGACTAAATCCTTTGCTTTCGTGTAGATTTTGTTATAGACTTTTTCGCAGGCGCGGTCGATATCGCTGTCCGCGCAGTCGAGCAGGGAAATGCCCATCGTAATCGTTCGGATGTCGAGATTTTCTTCCTGAATCATCGTGATGGTTTCCATGATGTCGTTAAAATTCAGCATAGCGAGAAACCTCCGATCCTAAATTCTGTGCATGGAATTGAAGATATCTTCATGCATGACGTGTACGACCATATCCGGCACCGCGGTTTTGATATCCTGATGCAGGGTTTCAATTTCGCAAGTCATGGCGCTGATATCGATGACCATGACCATGCAGAAATAACCATCCAAAATGGACTGTGTAACTTCCAAAACGTTCGCGTTTTTTTGCGCGCACGCCTGCGCAGTGCTGGCAAGGATGCCTACGGTATCTTTGCCGATGACAGTGACTACTGCTTTCATATTCTATGTTCTCCTTTTTATTGTGATTGGATTTTGGCTTAATCGGACGGCGCGACAACGCGACAATGCGCCGCCGCAAGCGACCGGATAAATGTATTATACAATATCCTGGCGCATGGGGCAATCTTTTTTGTGCTCTCGTGCAGCGGATTGTGGGCCCAGCATCTTGCCGCACCTGTTGTTTTACGTCTTGTGTTCTCTTTGCTTCGCGCTTTTTCCGCCCCATGCGTTTTGCTGGCTGCCCGCCCCTTGCGTCTTGCCCGCCCCTTGCGTCTTGCCCGCACCTTGCGTCTTGCTCGCCTCATGCATTTTGCCGGCTGCCGGCACCTTGTGTCTTGTCCACCTCATGCATTTTGCCGGCTGCCGGCACCTTGCGTTTTGTCCACCTCATGCATTTTGCCGGCTGCCGGCACCTTGCGTTTTGCCCGCCCGTTGCGTTTTGCCAGCCCCTTGCGTCTTGCCGGCCATCTTGCAGAAGGAACGCAGGCGTTACAGACAGGGCAGGACGATTCACCAACCGCTGAACTCTCCTAGTTCCTGAGACTCCCTCCGCGCGCCTGCGAGATTGCCCTGTGTACAGCAACGACACCTCTGCACACCTGCGAGATTGCCCGCCGTAGCATGGTGGATTTTCAAACCTGACGCGCGCAACACCTTCGCGCGCCTGCGAACCTATGGATGAAGACGAGGAGAGGCAGGACAATCAGTCAAGCGCCGCTTTTTGATATGTTTTTTGCAAAAAGATGTAATAGGGAAAAATGAAGAGTAGAATTATATAGGAATAAAGGAAAAAAATAGATGCGAATTTCAAGAAACAAAATGATTATTGTGCATGGCAACAATAAATACTAGAAGCGTATATTAAAAACAACAAAAAAGGCTTACGAAGATAGAAAAAATTTACACTCTCAAAGCGAGAGCAGAATGTGAGTACATCTTTTTGTGGCTTTTAGGTCAAAAAGCGGCGCAAACCGTGGGGAAGCGGCGAAGCAGTCGATATGCGTGATAAGCAGTCGATATGCGTGATAAGCAGTCGATATGCGTGATAAGCAATCGGTGTGCGTGATCAGCAGGCACATGTCGCACAGGTACACGCGTGAAATTATACGGTACACGCGTGAAGCCATACGGTAAGCGTGCGTCATTGAGTCGGTGATGATTGGATCGATTCCCTTGCGCTAGGCGTTTCTATCAGGGAGCGCGTGTTATCCAGCCGGCACTTGCCAGGTCGCAGGGCTTGTATCACGCGTTGTCATCAGAGGGTGAGAACACGCGGTACGTTCCGTCCGGCAGGGAGGAATCACAAAGATAGCGGATCGTCAAGGCAGGATACTTGGAAGCAAAATAGATACGGTTGCAGCCGCGGTGACCGAAAAGGTTATTGTAGGATCTTTGATTCGCAGCAAAGACAACGGAGCAGTCTGCTGATTGGAATTTTATTCCTGCTTCTGCTGCGGAATCTTGAAGCGGCATGTGAGAAGCCTGCGTGACAGGCAGCGACGCGAGCAGCTCCGTAAGCTGCGCTTCCAAACGATCGCGGGCGATGCTGCCTTCGACCAGTTGACGGAACGCCGGATGAAAGGCAGTTTCCTCTGCCATGATGTCGCTGGATTTCAGACCGACGCGAATGATTTGAATGCCTGCGTTGTCAAGAATCTCGTACATGGCTTTTGTGCGTTCGACAGCGTCTGCTTCTGTAAGTGGTGTGTAGCTGCCGGCCTGATAAGCCTCATAAAGCGCGGTATCTCGAAGGACAACCGTCGGGTACAGGCGAGCAATTTTGGGAGCAATTTTAACAGTTTCTTCTGCCGAAAAGACGCATTTTTGCAGGCTGTCACCGGGCAGACCGATCATCAGCTGAATGCCGAGCGTAAAGCCGTAGTCTTGGATGAGCGCTGCGCTTTGATAGACGACATCGGCATGATGTCCGCGGCCGGAAAGGCGCAGAACTTCCTCGTCAAAGGACTGCACGCCGAGCTCAATGACATCAACGCCGTAGCGCTTGAGGTTGTCGAGAATTTGCGGGCTGATGTAGTCGGGACGTGTGGAAAGATGAATCTTGCCGATACGACCGGCTTCCTTATAGCCTTTCGCGATCTCTAAAAAGGCTTCTTGCTCCGACAGTGGAAGTCCGGTGAAAGAGCCACCGAAGAAAGCTAGTTCAATCTCGGAAGGCGCAAGATCATGAAGAGTCGTGAGCCATGTTTCGACTGTTTTCGATACATCCTCCGGCGTAACATCACCGTCACGCGCGGTGATTTTTTTCTGGTTACAAAAGACGCAGTCGTTCGGACAGCCCCGATGCGAAATGAAGATGGGAATGATAACGTGCTTTTTCATGGATAAAACCCTTTCGGACAAATTGGAATATGGAACAGAACCATTCGCCCGGACGCTGAGCGGCTCTGCTGTCGCGCTCGCTCCGCAGTCGCCTTCGCTCGGGCACCTGTCTTGCATCTGCTCTGTCTGCACCTTTGGTGCGCCCCTTGAAGTGCCACGCGCTAAAGCACTGCACTTCTTGGCGTGAGACCTGCCTCGCTTCTGTCTGCGCCTTTCGGCTCGCCACTCAGCGGGCTAGGGCTGCAAATCGCAGTGCCAAGAACATTGTACGACTTGTTCCTAGCCAGCCATTGCTGGGGAACAAAAGCACAAGGTCTGTTTTGCCATTCAAACTTCGCTTACGCTCGTTTTCATGGAACAGAACCATTGTATCACACTTTTGGGTGGTTGCATATATTAAGAATGAAAGATATTGAACTATTTAAGGAGGTAATTTTATGAGCTGCTTTGGTGGAAGAGTATCCCAAGACCTCTATCAAAATTGCTGCAATGCCAATGTCCTCTGTGAGTTTGACGGTGATATGAGCCGTGTCGTTTCCGAACCGATCTATGTGCAGAAAGTGTACGATGCCGTTCTTGTGCATCTGCAGGGCATGAAAACGGTTCAGAATCAAAGCTTTGTGCCGGCGCTCCCATGTGGACATCGTGTCAAAAGAGTCATAGATATCAGATGCAGACGGAGCTTTAACCCGCAAAATGTAGATGATCCTACGAACCTCAAACTGGATGTGAACACCTCGATTTCCGGGGCGACCTTCCTCAAAAACGCGTCCGGCGACGAACTGACCGTTGTTGGCGCAGACGGAAACTTTTCGGAAAAACTGCTGTACGCAGAGACCGGCGAATGTGATGATAAATGTATGGGTACCCCGATCTTCGGGACGCAGAACATCAGCATCACCGGTAATGTCATCATCGAGCTGGATCTGCTGCTTGCCGACAGCTGCGGCATCGAATCCGTGTTTACAGTCGCGACCACAGTCAATGTGGCAAACGCCTGCCAGCCTCTGGTACTTACAAACTTCTTTGAAATCTGCATGCCGTCTACAACGGACACTGCGTTTCTGCCGCGTTTCACGGAGTTCTGCAATTCTGCCTGCGAGGCAAGGCTGGCGACCAACAACTGCGGCAGAGACCTGACAATCGATGCAGATGGTCAAGTCACCGCTAACCTCATCATCGCGCTGTGCATCAGCTGTGCCACACGTCGCAAAGAAAAAGATGGGCGCTTGCATCAGAAATTCCACAGAATTTCTACAACTTTGTCTTTCCCATCATTCGTAACGATTATTTTTTTTATTAACCGGTCGGTAGCTTCAACCGTCAGCATTGTGATATTGGAGTATTCCTGAAGCACCTTCTTCTTTGACTCTAACCGTTCTTCGGTATCTTTGCAAGTCTTTTTTTGTTCAAGATAAATATTTTCCTTTTCCTGAAGCGTCTGTCTTTTCTTGTCGATATCCGCTTTAATGTTCATGAAATCATCCAATGTGAGGACGCCGGTCAAGCGATCCTGATACATGATTTTAAGGTTTTGATCAGTGGCTTCAATCTCACCGCGTACCATTTTCAGCTTTCTTTCAATTTCTTCGAGCTGGGTTCCCGGATCCGGCAAGCACTCAATTTGATATTCTTCGTCCAGATAATCGTGAATCAATTCTCTGAGACGTTCTAAAACGATTGCCTCAAGCCGAAAATCGCTGATGCTGCTTCCCTCACACAATTCTATTGCAACACGTCTTGTTGAACAACTGTAATATGACTGCTGCCCATTGGACGCTTTGCTCCCCAAGATAAGCCTACCGCCACATTTGCCGCAATAGACTTTACCGCTCAAAGGGTGCTGTCTTCCTGTTCTGGTAGCACGTCGTTTTATTTTTCGCTGTTCTTGCACTGCATTCCATGTGTCCAGATCGATGATAGGCTCGTGACAATTCTCGATTTTGATCCATTCGCTCTCCGGTCTGCGCAGCAGCTTTTTCGATTTATAGGATGCTTTCTTGTAGCGCCCCTGAACCATAGTTCCAATATAACGCTCATTCTTCAACATACCGGCAATCGTTGAGCCCCTCCACCGATAAGTCAAATCTGTTTCGTTACCTCTTTGCACGTTTGTGAACCCTTTTTGATATGTATACCAGTTTGGAATCCCTTCGGCATTGAACGTCTTTGCAATTGCTTCAAAACCATACCCTTCAAGGTACATTTGAAACATACGCTTCACAACAGGGGCTGTTTCAGGATTGATAATATACTTGTTCTTATTTTTGGGGTCTTTCTGATATCCATACGGTGGAAAACTCGCAATAGACTCTCCTCTTCGGATCTTGGCTCCGAGCGCCGCGCGGATATTATCCGATAGATCCTCCAAGTACCACTGATCGACCAGACCGCTGATTTGAGAATTTTTCCTGGTGCTCGAAGAGATCGAGTTGGTATCGATATGATCAAGTATCGCAATAAACCTGATCCCGATTTCCAAAAATTCACCCAGAACATATTTTTCGATCAGCTCCAGATCCCTAGCGAACCGCGACTGCTTTTTACAAACAATGATATCGAATTCCTTCGCATAAGCATCCGTAATCATGCTGTTGAATTCCGGTCGATCTCGATCGGAACCGGAGATATCTTCGTCTATGTAGAATTTCGTTAATTCCCATCCTTGTTCTTCGATGTATGTGGCAATGAATGACCGCTGATTGATAACAGATTCCGACACATCCAATTCCCCCAGGTTATAATCCTCCTTGCTTAGACGAATATAGCCTGCCGCGCGTAATTTACGCATTTTGTGCCTCCTACAACAACCGACTTATTGATTTTTCGTTTCTTTTCTGATTTTCGACTGATTTCTGACATTTTCCTTGATTACGTGCTTAAACTTTTCATTAAACATTGTGGCTCTGATCTGCTTGTCTGTCGAAACAAAGCTTTCCTTTACTCTGATCTGCATACTGTACCTCCATTTTTTATTTGAATATCATTTTGCTTCAATCCGATCAAAATCGTGTTTTTATACGACTCTGTCGGAATGTCCCGCATTTCGCAGAACGGCTTATTCATAACATATGCCATGGCCGACACTTCCATGTCGGAATCCATCAAGGAAACCTGAATCTTCTCTTTGCCATATAGCCTTGGGTAACCCTCGTAGCGGTCCAAGGCCTGTTCACATTCCGGCGTCAGCTCCCAAAGGATCACAATGACAAAATTGTCCGGACTCGGTACAATGGTTGCCACGCCTTTGTATGCAAAAACCAGTTCATAGCCATAAACAAGGCCTCTCCCCACCCGTTTTGCATGCGGGCATCGTTGTGCCATCTGACTTAAGTTCATGTTGCTGCCATAAGCAGCATATAATTTTCGTTCAGACATGATGCGCTCCTCTCTCGTGCTTTTCCATGGCACTGACGGCCATGCATAGTCCGATCATTGACATCGGGAACAACCCGAAAAAATATACGATTCCCATCCAGTTCATTCTCTTTTCCTCCAATTTCACAAAAAATACACTTGCAAAATTGTGAAAAAGCCCTTATCATGTAAATAAGGGTTGTTTGTTTCACTTTTACAAGTGTTCAAATGACGGGCATTTAAGACTTATACGTGTCGCTCAAAACTTGTATAAGTCTTTTTCTTTTTTGTTACTTCACAGCCTCCTTCAGCACCGCGCCTGCCTTAAAGGTCGGCACCCTGTATGCCGGAATTTCGATTTTTTCGCCGGTTCTCGGATTTTTTCCAATTCTGCTTTTTCTGTCTCTGACCTCAAAGCTGCCAAAACCGATCAGCTGCACTTTTTCGCCCGCTGCCAAAGCCATGGCGATTTGGTTTAAGAAGGCATTCACGACAGCCTCCGTCGTCTTCAGCTGCTCTCCGGCAGCCTCTGCTGTGCATCGAACCATATCTGCTTTTGTCATATAAGATTTCCTCCATTTCGTGATAATGTTGCTGTAACAGCACATGGCCGGAGACTATGCGAATCTCCGGCAATCTACTGTCCGTAATAAAAAATCTCCTACACGCAGCATGTAAGAGATCTCTTATTTTCTGTTATTTTCTGTTATTTTCTTTTACTTTTCCTCCAATGCAGCCTGTAATTCATCCATTGTGAGCCATCCATCACCATCTTTGACTGCTTCTTCTGCTTCCTGCAACTTTACCAAAAACTCCTTCTCAGCTAATGCAGCTTCAATCCATGCTTTTTTCGCATCCAATGCATTCGCTACCGCATCTTCTACAGTCTTTCCACAAGTAACGCAGCCGGGCAATTCCGGATAAGAGACCACAAATCCGCCCTCATCCTTGTCTTCTATAATTTCCATTCGATAGGACATTGCCATATAATCATTCAGCGTCTTCATCATTCTTCGCCTCACTTTCTACAATTCAGACTTCCTGCACTTGATATTTTTTCATGACTGTTGTAGTATATAGAAAAAGGAACATCGCTTTTGGTAGGGCGGTTCCGTCGAATTGTTTTATTCTAAAAACCGTCAAACACATTGTTTGGCGGTTTTTCGTTTACTTGCGTTTAATATCATATTTCCCATGACATCGCAAGGTAATCTAAAACATTTACTCATAACAGCACATTACCGGAGACGATACGGATCTCCGGCAATCTACTGTCCGTAATAATAAAAAATCTCCTACACGCAGTATGTAAGAGATTTCTCTTTTTCTGTTATTTTCTTTTCCCGCTGCCATTCGACATACTGTTTCCATGCAGTATGAGTAAACACGATATTCATAAAATTTCCTTTACTCGTAATTTTCCAAATCGGAAATTGTCTTCGTAATAAATCCACCTGCTTTGGCTTCCGACATAGATTGATCTATCATGGCAAGATAATCGGAATTTCTCTTGGCTTTCATCATTTCATTATATTCATGCTCGGACAGCATGACGATATTCTCATTTTTGGGTCTTGATATAATCAACGTTTCTCCATTAAAAACCATATCGCATAAACTCTTAAAATTATCTCTTACATCCATGCTTTTTACAGCTAACATACAAAGTCGCCTCCTTTTGTACTAAATTACATACGTTTTTTCGTACACTTATTATATATCATTATTATGTGCAAGTCAATTAGCTTGATATGCTTGATTGTGCTTGCACTTGATATTTTTTCATGACTGTTGTAGTATATAGAA
>ERZ773194.2142-NODE-2142-length-19311-cov-3.447029_pt1 | contig 19311 bp, 24 predicted proteins | sample MGYA00511240_ERZ773194 | MGnify/ENA primary metagenome ERZ773194 (study PRJEB29015, sample SAMEA2737774) | human gut metagenome | biome: human gut; feature: human-associated habitat; material: faeces | place: China | collected 2012 ... | reverse complement strand
ATCTCCTTTGTTATGTTTTGCTAAATTAGCGATTATGAGTTTTGCTCTTCTCTATTGATTATACCTGATTCAAGTTCTATTGTCAACTAATTTTATTTTTTTAGTTAACAATTTATGATCCAGTTGAATTTATTTGATTCATCTGCTATAATAAGATTTTATGAAAAGAATATTGCGCGGCCCGCGTGCCCTTTCGGGTAAAATTTTTCTGAAAAAAGCATTTTACCCTCGCGGCGGATTTTTTTACTGAACAAATAGACCTCAGCTATCTTTCGATGGGAGACATTTGAACGGGGTAAGCATCCATAGATTGGAGGAAAAGTCTATGAAAAAAATTATGGAGACGGAGAGGACCTGCCTTCGTGAATTGACAAAAGATGATTTTGAGAATCTATGCGGTATTCTGCAGGATGAAAAAACAATGTACGCTTATGAGCATGCTTTTTCAGAGGAAGAAGTGTGGGATTGGCTGAACAGGCAGTTAGAACGGTATCAAAAAGACGGCTTTGGCTTGTGGGCGGTAACAGATAAATCATCGGGTATATTTTTGGGACAGGCTGGTCTGACGATGCAAAATACCGGACATACAGAGGAAATGGAAATCGGATATCTGTTCAACCGAAAGTATTGGCATATGGGGTTTGCGACGGAATGTGCCAAAGCGCTGAAGCAATATGCTTTTTCATCTCTTGGGCAGAATAAAGTCGTGTCGGTTATCCGCGACAGCAACCATGCTTCAAGACGGGTCGCCGAACGCAACGGCATGGAAATCGAGTCCACCTTCACCAAACATTACTATGGTATGGATATGCCGCATCTGGTATATGCGGTATACAAAAAAGAAAATGAAATTAATTAGACAGGAGTGTTTTTATGAAAAAAGCGGCATCCCTCTCTTTGCTTTTCCTATGCCTGATTTTTATTTGCGCAGGCTGCAACACAACCGAAAGTTCCGTTAGCGGTACGGTCAAAATCATCGGCCCGGACAACACTGAAATCATCAGTACGCAGGTTTCCGTTAAAGGCAGCGAACCGACTGCGGAACAGGCTGTTATTGAAGCATGCAAAGAAAAAAAGCTGGCGTATACCCTGCAAAACAACATGTTCGATAATTTTGATTCGATTGCCTCAACCCAGACTGACGGCTGGATTTTGTTTGCAAATAGTGACAAACCTGCTGAAACGGGCGCCAACCTCATCCAATTAGAGGACGGGTTCACCGTGGAATTCAGGTATGTCAATTATGACCAGGTATTCGCCCAATAATTCGAAATACGCAAGACAGCTTTTCGTCAGGAAGTAAATCAAAAAAATAACCCACAGCGGCCATTTCCCAAAAAAGAAATGACCACTGTGGGTTAAATTTTTGCAGCCAATTTGACAGGGACAAGCATGATTCAGTTTTGAAACGCAGCAGTCAATAAGAAGATCAGTTCCAACGCTTAAAAACGACTATTTCAGCATCAGAACCGACATCACCGTATTCACATATCATAAGATACTTTTCATCAGCGGCAAGACCGTAACATCTGTCGCTGTCTTTTTTGCAGATTTGGTTGCCCAAATATATCTTTTCATCTTCCCATATTTTAACAGATTGTCCGCCTGGGAGCGTGTATTCAAGATTGATGAAAGAGCCTTTGAGTGCATTCAGGCTTGTTACTTTTTCCATATCTTCAATACCGAGCGCGTTGAACTGCGCAATCAGCTTTTCCTTGAGTTTACAGGGCATATCAGCACAGTTACCGCAATGCTCATGCTCCTTGTTCCGGCAGCACAGCGCAACGACACATTCACCGCCAAACGGCCGCCCATTTGTTGCAGCACATCCACCGCAGGTGTCCTTTAACTCACACTTCGTGCAATCAATTCCACAGATTGAGTTAGTCATATTGATCTCCTTATCCTTTCTACCCACAAATATGGATGAAACAGAGCCGCTTTTTATCGTGGGCAGATAAAGCGTATTGCGGCAAGCCCTTTCAGGAGATAGGATGCGCTTGCCGATTGGCGGCTTGCACTTATGATAAAATAACTGCAAAGCAGTTATTTTACGTGAACTTATGCGCCGCCGAACTTTTCTTCGCTTTGCTCGGAAACGGCGATGCGCAATTATATCATAAAAGCCATATCAAATTAAGATTTACAGATGCAGTCTGCGTTTTAATTCAGCCATCATACTTTCGCCCTCAAAAATCAAAAGAGCTGCCAAAGTGATAATACTCATTGCCACGCAGATCAAGGATGGGTAAATCACCCCAAGCCGGCCGGTCAGGTAAAAAATAATGGGAACAATACCAAACAGCGCGTCAATGCATACATAAATCAGATAGTCGCGGATCGGCATTTTCATGACTCTTGCCGTTATTGCAAGAGAAACCATCGCAAGGATACAGATAATTGGAATGACATAATCCAGCGACCAGCCATGCCAATGGGTCACATAATCCCACAGAATAGACAGAAGGGATATGACCACAACCTGGTACATTAGAATTTTGGGGATATTGTTCCGCTTATGTACCGAAAAAGCCAGCGAAATCCACAGGCATGCGATTCCGAGTACAACAAAGGCCGACCACCAGCCGCTTTGCGGCAGCATTAAATTCACTGTAACCGAAATCACAGCCGCCACAATGGACAATAAAATCAATATTTTAAAGAACAGGCTGTGTTCATGATAAATGGTCGGTATAAATGGATATACCTCTTCATCCTCGTCGGAAATCCGGACCAGCCTGCCCTGGCAAAGAGGGCATTCATCACGGTAACCGGCGATTTTCAAACTGCACTTTTCACAATATTTCATAACTTCTCCCTATTCATTCCTGTTTGCAATAATTTCAATATCGATCCCCATTGTGCTCAGAGTCCTGAAAAAGCGTTTTTGAATTTCAGAGCTTACAAAAGGTGAGGTAAAAGTTACCGCCATTTTATCACGATAGGAACACATACAAATTTGCAGACGGTTTGTGCTGACGCAGACATTGAATAATTTAATATACGGAGTTAGCTTATCCGGCATGGTTACCTTGCCGATATTGGACAAAACCGCAGTCGCCTCATTTGATGATACATTATATGCAATCCTGAGGGCAATATCTTTTACAGCCAGCGGCGTAATACGGGCCAGAAAATTATGCTCAATGGCTGAGTAAGAGTTCATCTGCTTCATTAAATTTTCAGAGGTGAGTTCCCTGTTAAATGCACCTTTTACATAGGCGGCGACTGATTTTAAATCACACGCTCCATCTTTAAAATCATAGCCGATGTTTACCATATTAAAAAAGTTCCGTGCGCTGGCAGACGCAAAGTAATTGCGCAGATTGACCGGGATCCCCAGAACAACCGGACGCTTTCTGGCCCGCAGACTCATTTCATCGTGAATAGCACATAATAAAACAGCAGCCAGAAATTCTGTTACAGTCGCCTGATATTCATGCGCTTTGTCTATAACGCTTTTGACCGGCATGATGCCCTCAATCACCTGGAGCCGGCTTTCCGGATATTTTGCACCTTTCAACTGATATCCATTTTTAGACTTTTTCTTTTTCCCTTTTTTGCTGCTGTAATATTTTTGAAAGCTGTCGTCCGCCTTCTGCGCGTCGGACGCGTCATAGTCGGTTGAGACGGCTGTAAAATCATACCGGATGGCTAAATAGTAGGATATCAGTGCCCTTAAAAATTGGAGTGCGCCTGTTCCGTCCGACAATACATGATACACTTCAAGGTGGATCCTGTTTTTATAATATAGTACCCGGAACAGCAAATTTTTTTGGTTGCGGTCATAAATCGGGCTGCAGGGAGGTTGATTTTCCAGTTCAACCTCCGGTTTCAGATTACTCTCCTCAAGATAATACCAGAACAGTCCCCTTTTTAGGACCGACCGGTACAGCGGAAAATCCTCCAGGGTCTTATCGACCGCTCTCTGCAGCACCTCTTTTTCGACCGGTTCTGTCAATTCACAGGAAAACCGAAACACCTGGGTACGGTCTTTATCGCTGGCCGACGGGAATATTTTAGCAGCATTATCCAGCCGTTCCCATCGGACTGTTTTCTTTGTTCTCATGCTGTCACCTCAATTAAAAAGCGGTTTATGATTTCATAGCAATCCCGCACCTGTTCAAAGGAAGGCGGAAGTGAAAAAAATCCATGCAAAGCATCTGCAATCCGGTGCAGTTCAGCATAGTTCCCGTCCTGTTTTAGACGTTTGGCATATTCCTCACCTTCGTCCCGCAGCGGGTCGTATTCGGCAGTAATCACCAGCGTCGAAGGCTGGTTTTGTAGATGTTCCGCCAGCAGAGGTGCAAAATAGGGATTCTGTAAATCAGATTCTTTTCCCATATACAGCTCCATATAATCACACACTCTCTTAGCAGTCAGCAAATATCCACTCCCATTTTCACGAATAGACGGGAATTTAGACTGTTCACTATGATCGTTATAAGTAGACGGGTAAAGTAATATCTGTTTCCGGGGCAAAAACTCCCCCTTATCCCTTGCCATCAGCGATACCGCCGCCGCAAGATTGGCACCGGCGCTGTCCCCGATCAGGGTAATTTCCTCCGGAGCCGCATCAAGCAGCGTTCCGTCCAGAAATAATTCGCGCGCGGCACAATAGCAGTCGAGCAGCCCCTCCGGGAACGGATATTCCGGAGCCAGCCGGTAATCCACTGATACTACTCTATGCTTTGTCAGCCTGGCCATATTCGTACATATGTTATTATAGGAATCAATATTTCCAGTAACCCAGCCGCCGCCGTGAAAAAAGAGTAATACCGGCCTTTTTTCCCCCTCCGGCGGCGTAAAGATCCGAACCGGAATTTCATGCCCTCCCGTCTCCACCTTATGGTCCCAAATCCGGTAGAAGGGCTTTAAAAAGGGCGGATGCGCCAGATTTACCATCTGGCGCTGGATTTTATAATTCTTTTTCACGTCTATTTCCGCGTAGGACAACGCCTGCAGTGCCGCCCGCATTACCTTATTGATTGCCATTGACATCTCCGTTCCCGGGTTCCCCCAGCTTCTTTTTTAAATCCCTAATATACCTTTTCTGCATGCTTTTTAAGTTCATCGCAAAAAAAGACAGCAGATAAATCGCCGGATTTTTAAAACACAGCCTTTCCGTCAAAACAACTTTTGTTCTCCTATCCGGCAAATCGGTAAACACTCCCGACCACTCTCCTGTAAATAATGTATGCTCCATATGAAATGCATATTTCCGGCAGGGCTCTTTTTCTGTAATCAAAAAGCGGGTTTCATTTCCATTTTTAAATATTTCGATAAATTCTCTATCGTTAACCGTATTGATTCTTGTCAAATCACTTCTCCAGCTAAAATCAGTATGATCGGTCATAGCGTTCCACACCGCGGTACTGTCAGACTGAAAATACGCCGTGAATTGTGCAATCCGGCTTTTCTCCATTTTAGTCCTCCAGACGCGCCAATTCTTCCGCTCGCATTAAAAAACGGTACATTGGCTTTAAAATCAAAAAGTCTCTTGACAGCATCAGAGGCAAATCTTTCGAATAGAGCAGTTCAAAATCTTCACTGTTATGCAAAAAATTAATCGTTCGCTTTTCCAGCCACTCCTGTTTGGGATGCTCTGGGTAATGCGCCCGCTTATAGCATTCTCCCTCCAACTGAAAAGTATGCTGGTTCCGGTAAGCCTTTTCCGCTTCCCGGAACGATTTATCATTTTTGAGTACAAGCTCCCGAATCGCCTGCATGGTCGGGCGAGGCGTTTTATAATACCCGCATCCATACCGGAACCCATTGGGAGAAAACTCCAGGACAAAGCCCGCGGGGCAATCGTACACCTTTTTATCCCTCTGAAAGGAAACCCACATCACGTCCCGAAAAATCGTTTTATCCCTGGAATATCTGGTATCGCGGTAAATCCGCGACACTGCTGACTGCGGCCGGGTCACCATAAGAGGGTCGATTTCCTCTATTACCGGTACGAGCTTTTCTGCTATTTCCCGCATTGGCTGCTTGACCAGCGTTTCATATCGCTCTTTATTTTCCCGGAACCACGCTTTATCATTACGCATACGGTTTTCAGCTAAAAAATCCAGTGTATCACGGCTAATTGGCATAACCTTCACCTTTCTCCCCTTAGTATTCCAACCCTGTCTAAAATAGACTGCTGATGCTCCTCGTCGGTCATAGCGATATCTTTACAGTCACTGCATTCTGACAGGCCAAATGATTGCACTGCCCGCAAACGCAGCCGCAGTGACTCGCCTGTCTACCCATCCTGATACTCTTTTCCTTTTTCTATATAAGCTTTAATGCTTTCAATCGGAACCACACCACTCCATCAGCACAGCAAAAATCGATCCTGCTTTTATCCGAGCCCCCCAAAAGTCGGTAATCTCCGCCGCTGCGGGCTACCTCACAAAGGGTATGAAGGGTCTGCATGGTCTTAGGGCAAAAGCCCTCCGGGCAATCATATCGGCACCGAAAAACGTCTCCCGTCTCCATACCAACTCGGCAGGGGCCGCTCTTGACAACGGTAATAGTAAATTCCCAGTCTTCCACAATCCTTTTTTTCATTCTCTTCACCCCTATTTATGATAGGTTTCCCCATTTTTGATTTTAAAAGCCCGGTAAATTTGCTCGCATAACAGAACGCGCGCAATTTGGTGCGGAAAGGTCATTTTGGAAAAGGACAATTTTGTAAAGGCCTTCCGCTTCACCTCTTCGGATAACCCGTTTGAACCGCCGATTATAAAATCCACCTCGCTGATCCCCTGATTTTCAAGTCTGGTAAACAGCTCCGCAAACTCTTCGCTGGACAATTGTTTCCCCTCAATGCACAGCGGAATCACGCAGCTGCCCGGTTTTATCTGTTTTAAAATACGTTCCCCCTCCTGCCAAAGCAGTGTTTCTTTTTGCTTTTCTCCCATATGTTTGGGTTCGGGCAGGTCATCCACCTCTAAAATGAAAAATTGACAGTACCGCCCAAGCCGTTTTTGGTATTCGGCTATCGCTGCCTGCCAATAAGTTTCCTTCAATTTTCCAACTGCAATGATTTTTATTTTGAGCATATTCAACCTCAATACAATACCGACGGCGTAAACCGTTCTGCCACCTTCAGCTCCACATCGGTCCCCGCCTGAATATCATATTCCTTCATTTTATTGAGCACAGTCGTCATGGCTAAACGGGGTGTGTTGTTTTCGCGGCTGAGATGCCCCAGCATAATTTTTGTTGTTTTTTTCTTGACCAGAAAACAGGCAAGCGTTGCGGCAAGCTCATTGCTCAAATGGCCGAGCTCTCCCAATATCCGCTGTTTTAACGGATATGGGTAGGCACCGTTTTTCAGCATGGCCACATCGTGGTTGGATTCGAGTAAAATCCCGTCCGAGCCTGACAATTGCTGAAACAGCGGTTTATTGATATGTCCGATATCAGTCGCAACCGTTATTTTTTTACCGTCTATCGTAAAGCTGTATCCAACAGGGTCGGCGGCGTCATGAGGAATCGAAAAAGCCTCAATTCCAATATCCGCAATCCCAAACTCATTTCCGCTTTCAATTTCCTTGATATTATGCGGTTTGATACTTCCGATACTGCCGCTCATGGCGTTCCAGGTACCGCAATTGGCATAAATAGGGATATCATACCGTCGGGACAGTACCCCGATTCCGCTGATATGGTCAGAATGCTCATGGGTTACCAATACGGCATCTATCTGCTCTGCGTCTTCATCAATAGCGCGCAGACCTTCTTCAATTTTCTTTCCGCTTACCCCCGCGTCCACTAAAATCCTTGTCTTACCGTCACTGACAAAGATGCAGTTTCCGCTGCTGCCGCTTGTAAGGGTACAGAACTTTACCATGAAGGCGCCCCCGTTTCTTTAATCGTAAGAAATAATCCGCTTGATATCTGCGCCTAATGAACGCAGTTTAAATTCAATCTGTTCATAGCCGCGGTCAATGTGCTTGATTTCCGAAATTTCCGTTTCTCCTTCCGCAACCAGAGCGCAAATCAGGACTGCCGCTCCGGCACGCAGGTCGGTCGAACGCACCTTTGCGCCCTTTAGTTTTTCCACCCCGGTAATGTAGGCGTTCCGCCCTTTGAGTTCTATTTTTGCGCCGAATTTTACAAGCTCCTCAAGATACTGGAACCTGTCATCCCACACCCCTTCGCTGACTACGCTGTTTCCTTCCGCAATCGAAAGAAGGGCGACAATCTGAGGCTGCATATCGGTCGGGAACCCCGGATAAGGCAAAGTCTTCACATTCGCCCGATGCAGAGGGCCATTCCGCCTCACTAAAATAGAGTCGTCGTTTTCCTCGATTTCCACATTCATTTCAATCAGCTTGGCAGAAATAGACTCCATGTGCTTGGGTATTACATTTTTCACCAAAACTTCTCCGCCGGCCGCCGCTGCCATAATCATAAAAGTTCCCGCTTCAATCTGGTCAGGGATAATGGAATAGCTGCCGCCCTTTAAAACATCGACCCCGGTGATTTTAATGACGTCGGTACCCGCTCCCTTGATTTTGGCGCCCATAGAATTCAAAAAGTTAGCTACATCCACAACATGGGGCTCTTTTGCAGCGTTTTCTATTACTGTCAAGCCCTTCGCCTTTACAGCTGCAAGCATAATATTAATCGTCGCACCAACACTGACGATATCCAGATAAATCGTATTAGCAGTCAGCTCGCCGCTTTCAGCTGCCGCACTGATATAATCCTCCTTCTGAATGACCGTCGCGCCCAGCGCTTCAAAGCCCTTAATATGCTGGTCGATTGGCCTGCAGCCAAAATTGCAGCCGCCGGGATGCAGGGTGACGACCTTGGCAAACCTGCCTAAAAGTGCACCCAGCAGATAATAGGACGCACGCATTTGTTTTACGCCGTCGTCGGTCGCAATATGGGTATTGACGCCGCTGCAGTCTATTTTCAGTTTACCCTTTTTCTCATACTCGATTTTCGCACCCAAAAGATTTAAAATATTTAAAATAACGTCAACATCTTTGATGTCCGGTATGTTTTCAATGATACATTCGCCCTGTACCAATAATGCGGCGGGAATAATAGCAACCGCAGCATTTTTAGCCCCGCTGATATGAACCTCACCGCGGAGCGTTTTTCCCCCACTCATCACAAGTTTCTCCAAAATGGTACCTCCACACAAATACATATATTATTCAACAATACAGATAAATTCCAATCTAATAAAATCAATACAGTTTGCCGTTGATTTTTTCAATCGTCCTTACTGGCGCATCCTTTGCAGTTCCCCAGGGTTTGTCCTGGTTGCGGTAATCAAATTTCGTGGTAAAAAAATGAATATCTTCTTTGAGGCCGATAAGCTCCCTTTTTTCCAGTTCGGTCATATCGGCAATAAATGCCTCGCAAAGGCTCTTTCCAAGATAATCGTAGCTTTTATCAAGAAGCTCTGTAAAATGGTGAATACAAAAGCCTCTTGTGTTCAAAAACTTTTCTTTGAATTCCGGTTCCGTTTTATACAGGTAAAACAAAACGTCTATGTATTTTTCCATCGTGTCCTGAATTTTCTCACAAACAACGCAGGCGTTGTCCATCCTGTCAAATTCCTGAAGCAGCGGATTTTTTTCTTTTTTCTTATGGAAAGAGGATAAGCGTTCCATCTTTTCCATTATTTCATTTAAGTGGGTATCCAGCATGAGAGCGAGGGACAGTACGTTGTTCTTATGTAACATCTGCCCATAATGCTTTTCACAAAAACCGTCCGCATTCGACTTGATCCGAAATTCAGGTTCCATCATAGAGGGACCCATAATAAAGTCCACCGTTTTGCACTCAATTCCCTGATAGAGATAACACAAAGGACAGCTGCATTCCGCGTCAAAGGCTTCATTGACGGCAATGGTATAGATTTTCTCTTTCATATGGCCAAACCCGCTTTACAATTTGTCGCAATTTTAGTACAATAGTATTTAGATAATATCGAGATTATTATATCATAAAAGCAAGCCGCCAATCGGCTTGCTACACACCGATTCAATAAACACATAACGGAAAAGCGGTTTCGCTTTTCTTCCTTGATTTTGTGTTTATTATATCATCTCACGGACAACAATGCAAGGAGTTTTTAGCCATGGCAGCAGAAAATGCGGTTATTGTCGAAAATGTTGGATATTTTGATCTTCGCCAGATATTTTTATGCGGCCAGGTGTTCCGCTATTTTGAGGAGCCGGACGGCAGCTTTACTCATGTGGCAAAAGGGCGGGTGATTAACCTGTCACAGAGCGGGCGAAACATCATCATAAAAAACACCACCCAAAAAGAATACAAAACCCTGTGGAAAAGCTATTTTGATATGGACCGGGATATCCCGGCAATGCTGAGCCTGCTTGGCAATGACGATATTTTGAAAAGATGTGCCGCGGCAGGATGCGGTATCCGGCTGCTGCGCCAGGATCCGTTTGAAACTTTTATTTCCTTCCTGATTTCTCAAAATAATTCTATCCCCAATATCCGACGGGTAATAGAGCGCATCTGCTGCAAATTCGGGGATGAAATCTGGTACGACAGCAAAATATACCATGCGTTCCCAACACCGGAACAATTGTCCCAAGCCTCTCTCAGCACGCTGCGCGATATGAAATGCGGTTACCGCGCAGACTATATTTATCAGTCAATAAAACGGCTGATTGAAGAAAACATCGACCTTACGCAATACGCTGCCCTTCCGTCCGATGAGCTGTGCGCCTTTTTGCAGACCTTTCCAGGTGTGGGGCCAAAGGTTGCCGACTGTATTGCCCTGTTCGGTTTTGCCAAATACGACGTATTTCCCTGCGATACCTGGATTATCAAAGCTATGAAGGATTTTTACCATATACAAAAAAAGGATATCGACGCATTCACCCGAAAAAAATTCGGTTCCATGCGCGGATATGCTCAGCAGTATTTGTTTTATTTTAAAAGAGATGCGTAAAAAAAGACGGGATTTCCCGTCTTATATTGATTAGATATATTTTCTCATATGGGACAGCGCCGACTTTTCCAGCCTGGACACCTGCGCCTGAGAAATCCCAATCTCCTCAGCCACCTCAGTCTGCGTTTTCCCCTGATAGAACCGGAGAGTCAAAATATGCTTTTCCCGGTCGTTCAGCCGTTTGATGGCCTCCTTGAGAGCAATTTCATTGAGCCATAAGTCGTCCGCTGATTTATCGTCTTTTACCTGGTCCATGACGAAAATAGCGTCACCATTTCCATCGTTGTAAACCGGCTCAAATAACGATACCGGTTCCTGAATCGCATCGATTGCGTAAACCACATCTTCCTTGGGCAGCCCTATCAGCTTTGCGATTTCTTCGATTTTAGGTTCCCTGCCATGTTCGTTGATAAACTGTTCTTTTAAGGTCAGCGCCTTATATGCCGTATCCTTGAGCGATCTGCTGACGCGGACAGAGTTATTATCCCTGAGATATCTTCGTATTTCACCGATAATCATCGGCACGGCATAGGTGGAAAATTTCACGTTCTGGGAGATATCGAAATTATCAATTGCCTTAATCAGGCCGATACACCCGATTTGAAACAGATCGTCTATGTTTTCCCCACGGTGGGTAAACCGCTGAATCACACTCAGCACAAGGCGGAGGTTTCCATAGATAAATTCCTGCCTCGCACCCTCATCCCCCTGCTTAATTTTCAGCATTAATTCAGTCTTTTGTTTATTATTCAGAATCGGAAGCTTTGCTGTATTGACACCGCATATTTCCACTTTATTGATTAGCATACCAAAAACCTCCGCAATCACAAATTCATTTCACTATGTAAATTATCTGCTATTGCAGGGTTTTTTATACAGCGCAGCGCCTGAAAATAAACGACAATATTTACCAAATTATTGAAATGCCGTATCATGCCGGGCAGAACATAATCTTGTCAAATAAGCGGTTTTACAGGTATCGGGCGACCAGAAAACTCCCTGCGCGCTGGAGTTTACGCACGCCCGGCTATTTGGAAAACATCAGTTGATCATCCTCTTCATATCCTTGCGCAGGCGCACGATTATCCTTTTTTCCAGTCTCGAAATATAGGACTGGGAAATCCCCATCATATCAGCCACCTCTTTCTGGGTTTTCTCCTCCCCGCTTTTCAGCCCGAACCGCAGCTCTATAATATCCTTTTCACGGCTGGACAGCTTTGTAAGAGCCAGATTTAAAAGGTCTTTGTCAACTTCGTTTTCAATTTCCCGGCTAACGTTGTCGCCGTCAGAACCCAGTACGTCCGATAGCAGGAGTTCATTACCATCCCAATCCACATTAAGGGGTTCATCGATTGACACCTCCGAACGGGTATTATTATTCTTGCGTAAAAACATCAAAATCTCGTTTTCGATACATCGGGAGCTGTAGGTCGCCAGCTTGATATTTTTATCCATTTTAAAGGTATTTACCGCTTTAATCAGCCCAATGGTGCCAATGGAAATCAAGTCTTCTACACAGATACCGGTGTTTTCAAATTTTCTTGCAATATAAACGACCAGCCTGAGATTACGTTCAATCAGCGTTGCCTTTGCCTCCGGGTCCTGATCCATCAGCCTTTTAATCAGCTCTGCTTCCTCGTCGGAATTGAGCGGCGGCGGCAGAACGTCAGACCCCCCGATATAAAAAACCTCTTTTACAAGGCCAAGCTTTCTGGCGATTTTATTCCATAAAGTGTAAAGCTTGAGTTTTAAACGTTCCATATCTGTTAACCCTTCTTCCTGTCTATTTTAAATTGACTAAATCAAAATTTTCGGATTGATAATCGCGTCAAAGCTTTTATCCGCCGGAACTGCCTGGCGGCTGGGACACACCGTCACATGTCTGACCTGCCTGCGTTCTCTTTCCAGTAATTCCACACTGTCCGGTTCAAATCCAAACAGCACGCCGTTTTCCTTCCCGATGCTTTTAAATGGAACTAAACTGGGCGCCTTTTCAAAAAGTGTATCGTCAGCTTCCCCGTCCAGTACCGCTTTGAGCTCTGCCGGCAAAAATTCTCTGATTTTATCATAGCTGACCACAATAACGCCGTTTCCGTTTTTCGGGTCGGTCAGATGATTTCCGGTATCGACAAACCCATGCAGCAGCACCTTCTGCCCATTCATATGAAGGATAAAATCCTGATACAGTTTTTTTTCAGCCAGGTTTTTTACGATCAATTCCAGTCCTGTGCGCACCGCTATCAATCCGGCAAAAACAGCCGCAAGCAGCATGACGGTGGAAAAGCTCAAATATAACTCCCCATTGCTGATTGCCATAAAAGAATTGTCCCTGCCAAAGGTAAGCAGCAGAAATACAATCCCGCCGTACAAAAAATTCACTAAATAAAAAACCGCGAGGGTTTTTCCAAAATCGCGCCAGCCCGCCGGGCGGAACACCAATAGCAAAACCAGCAATGATACCGCTATTTTGGCTGCAGTGCAGTACAGCAGCTTTATCTGCGGATAAAACATGAAAACACTGTACAGGGCGAATAAAAAGCTGCCGATTAAGAGCTTATACCATTTTGCACGTCTGTGCAAAAATCCATTTGCCGTATACAGCAGTATAAAATCAATCACCAGATTGCCGAAAAACAAAACGTCCGCGTAAATTATCGTTTTCAAAAGAATCACCTTTCTCATTATACCCGATAGCGGCGCGAGATTATGTCGAAAACAGGTTCTGAATTATAAAAAAATAACGACAGAAACTGCCGTTATTTTTTCGTAACTTTACTTTTTTGCCTTGTTGCTGTATAATAAACCAAAAGGAGGTTTTACCATGAATCAATGCCCCGGCTGCGGCGCAAAAACCGGCAATGCGGTATGCGAATACTGCGGTACAACAATTTCGGCGCCTGTAAAACCTGTATCCATCCCCGTACAGCCAAAAGCAGTCCCTATTCAAAGACCAGAAATACATACAGCGGAGTCCTGGTCCAATGCCAGGCTGACCGCCTTCTTATTATGCCTGTTCCTCGGCTTTTTCGGAGCACATTGCTTCTATACCGGCAAAATCGGTATGGGTATTTTATATTTGCTGACAGGCGGCCTTTTTGGAATCGGCTGGCTTGTCGACCTGATTCGTATCGCCGCTGGTTCCTATTCAGACAAAAATGGCTGCGTATTGAAATAAACGCAAACAAATATAAAAAGCAGCGGCAAATCGCTGCTTTTTGTAATCTACGGGAAATATTTCATCAATTTTTGAAAACGGCGGACAGATTATCCGTCATTATGAAACCAAATTTCTTATTTTGTAATTTCGCCGCTCAAATCCCAAAGATCTTCCCAGGATTTCGCACCTTCCCACAAAAAGACCTGCCCTTTGATAAGGCGGCAGTTTTTATCTATTTTTGCGATTTCAGCCATTTCCTCATCGGTGAGCGGGTCGTTCACCGCGCAGGCTATATTGGACAGATATTCATTGCGGCGAATGGAGAACGGAATCGGCGTCTGCCCTCTCTGAACCGCCCATTTAACGCATATCACAGCCGGATGGACACCATGCTTTTCAGCAATACGGCAGATGACCGGGTCTTGAATATCCACAGTGTCAGTTGCAGTTGTGTCGCGGTCCGGACGGGTCGGCGAACCAATCGGGCAAAAGGCAACCGGTACGATATCATTTTCGCGCACAAAATCAAACAGCTCCTGCTGCTGAAAATGCGGATGCATTTCCATTTCATTGGCAGCCGGCTTAATTTTCGCGTCTTTTAAGATCAGTTTCAGCTTGGGCACCGTCACATTCGACGTCCCGATATGCTTTACCAGTCCCATTTCTACCAGCTTTTCCATCTGCGTCCATGTTTGCATGAATTCTTCGTGTATGTATGGTTTAGAATCAGGATTGCGGTAATCTTCCGGGCATCCCGCCGGATGGAAATTCGGGAACGGCCAATGTACAAAATACATATCCAAATAATCCAGCTGCAAATCCTTTAAGGTCTGCTTACACGAATTGATAACATCGTCGTGTTTATCATTCCACACCTTTGACATTACAAATAATTCTTCCCGGTTCAGGCCGCCTTCCAGCATTTTTTTGAAAACAATGCCGATCAAATCCTCATTGCCGTACACTGACGCGCAGTCAAACAGGCGGAATCCAACTTCTGCCGCACCAAGCACTGCAGCGGCAATATCGTCTGCCGAAAACCGGTCAGAACCAAATGTCCCCATACCAACACCCGGCATTTTCTCTCCTGTATACAATGTTCTCTGCGGCACACTTGCCGGGTCAATCCCGTTTTCATCCTGCCGATACACCAAATCATTAAAATTCAATTTAACAACCTCCTGTTTCATGTTTGCTTAAATGTGAAACGTTTCAAAATAGTTGTAAAAAACAAAAATCTTGCTTGTTTATAACTATAACATATTTCTTTTTGATTTGCAAGCAATTTTAAAAAATTTTTCTTTTCCTACTTTTTCTTTTGGAACGCGGATATCGCTCAGTCTCCATTTAAAAAACTTTTACCTCAAAATGAAGTAAAAGTCCATACGACAATTCAAAATAGTATATAATATCTGTGGGAAAGTAACTTTAATTACGGAGGCGTTAGAGTATGAATGAGCGAAAAATCAGGATAGGGGTAACATTGGACAGAAAAACACTGGACAGGCTGAGGGAGGAGGCGGATTTGGATTCAAGGCCGGTATCGCAGTATTTGAACTTGATGCTGATAAGAAATTTTGCGTCCATGGACAGAAAGCGTAAAGAGCGGGCGCTTGCCAAAGCTCAAAAGCAGTGAATGATGTGCAAAAACGTGCTGACTTGGACTGGAAGAGTTGTTTGAAAAAAATACTAAAAAAGCTGCCGCAAACAATTGCGGCAGCAAATAAACGAAAACGGCTTATTCCACAAAATTAGATGTGATCAGCTGTACCAGACCATTGACAGCGTCTTCCTCGTCCTCTCCGTCTGCAATCAGCGTAATGGTGGTACCGCGGGTAATGCCCAGGGATAATACGCCTAAAAGGCTTTTGGCGTTGACTTTCCTCTCATCTTTTTCAACCCAGATGCTCGCTTTAAACTCGTTTGCCTTTTGAATAAAGAAAGTTGCCGGTCGTGCATGTAGCCCTTCTTTGTTCTGCACGATTATTTCTTTCTTAAACATATCATCGCTCCTTTAATTTTGACCTCTTTCGTTCACCTATACAATATCTTAACTATACTTGATTTTATACATAAAGTCAAGAAACAACCTGCTTTATTGTGAATTGTCACAATTCCATTAAGCAATATTTAAAGATGATGGTATAAATTTTACATACTTCTATCTGATATTTTAATTAATTTTATCCATTTTCCCGGCTTGTTTGATAAAAGACGGTCAATTCGATGCAGAATCAGGAAAAAAAGCGCAAGGACGGCAAAGGAACATAAAATGACGAACGCTTTGTTTAATAGTATCTTGTCCAGCGCAAGATACGCTGCCACCATCAAAAAAACAGGCAGGATATAGACCAAAAATGCGCTGCGCAGAACAAAGCTGTCCGCAGTTTCAAGGATGACAGAGTCGTGCAGCTCCGCCCCAATGGTATTTTCACAGGTAATTTTAAAATTTTTTTGGGCGCAGGCTCCGCAGGAAGCGCAGTTTTCTCCGCACATGCTGCTGCGTTTGATGATAATCGTAAGCGTGCTGCCCTGAACGTCAACTACTTTTCCAATCTGTTCCAAAATCAGTTCCTCACAGGTTCTTTTTTTCAGCTTTGGCAAGGCGCAGCATTTGCAGGCCGGTATTGCGGGTCAGCTGGGTGATCTGTGCGCCGCCTATGATTCTGGCAAGCTCTTCGCAGCGTCCCTCGGCTGTCAGCCGGCTGACCTCCGTTACACTTCTGCCGCCTTCTACCGATTTTTCAATCAAAAAGTGTTCGTCCGCCATAGCGGCAATCTGTGCCAGATGGGTCACGCTCAGCACCTGCCGGCTTTTCGAAATCAAAGCCATTTTCACCGCGATTTTCTGTGCGGCCCGTCCGCTGACGCCGGTATCGATTTCATCAAAAATCATGGTTTCCACATCGTCGATATCAGAAAGTGCAGCCTGAACTGCCAGCATGATACGGGACAGCTCGCCGCCAGACGCAATTTTAGCCAGAGGTTTGGGCGGTTCGCCGGGATTCGTCGAAATCAGAAATTCCACCGTATCGAAGCCGTTTTCCAGCATTGTTCCATGATTGATTTCAATTTCAAACAAAACGCGGTTCATTTCAAGCGACCACAGCTGCCTGCTGATTTCATCCTGCATGGCCTCTGCCGCTTCCTTCCGCCGCTCATAAATCCGTCCGGCTTCCGCTTTCAGCTCATCTTCCGTCTCTAAAAGCTCTTTTTCCAGCGCCAGCACCGCTTCCTCGTTATTGACAATGCGTTCTAAATCCTGTTCGCGCCGGTGCAGAAAATCTAAAACTTCTTCTATGGTATCGCCGTATTTGCGTTTCATTTTTGATATAAGGTCAAGCCGCTGTTCGATTTCCTCCAGCCGCTGGGCGTCAAAGCTCACCGATTCTCCAAAATCGCGCAGTTCAAAGCTGATATCATCCAGTTCAATCAAACATCCCTGCAGCTTTTCATAAAATCCGGCCAGCTTTTCATCCACGTTTGAAATACTTTCCAGCTTTTGCACGCATTCGGCCAAAGCGTCATGTACCGTCATCTCGCCGCCGTACAGAAGTACAAAAGCGGCATTGAGAGAATCCGCAATTTTTTCTGCGTTCATCAAAAGCTTTCGTTCCTCTAAAAGAGCCTCGTCCTCGCCCAATTTTAAATCAGCCTGCGAAATCTCGTTTATCTGGAACGAATACAAATCCTCTTTCGTCGTTTTATCGTCGTCGCTCATCTTGAGTTCTCTTAACTGTTTTTTCAGATTGCCGGCCTTATGGTACAGTTCTCCGTACCGGTCCAGGCTAATATTGCCGAACCTGTCCAAAATACCGATATGATTAACCGGGTCCAGCAAAAGCTGGTTGTCATGCTGACCGTGTATCGTAATCAAATGCGTCCCGACCTGCCGCAGCGCAAGGGCTGTTACCGTCCTGCCGTTCATGCGGCAAATGCTTCTGCCGTCGGCTGATATTTCGCGTGTAATCAGCAGTTCGCCGTTTTCATACTCGATTCCCATATCACAGAGCAATTGCTCCACCGCCGGATTTTCGGACTGAAACAGCGCCTCCACCCGCGCTCTCTGCGCGCCTGCACGAATCAGCTCCTTAGATGTCCTGCCGCCCAGGATCAGATTGATCGAGTCGATAATAATGGATTTTCCAGCTCCGGTTTCTCCGGTCAGAACGCTGAATCCACCCTGAAACTCGATTTCGCATTGCCGGATGACCGCTATATTTTCAATTGCTAAACTCAAAAGCATAGCTTTATCCCCCTAAACCGCCAAATCACTCGCCGCGGGCAAATTCTGCCAATCTGCCGCAAATGCGTTCTGCATCCGGTTCCGTCTTTGCTATCAGCATAATGGTATCGTCCCCTGCAATGGACCCCACCAGGTGTTCGATATGCATATGGTCAATAAAGTTCGCAACGCCCTGCGCCATACCTGTAATCGTTTTCACCACCACAATATTCACCGCGGCTTCAGCCGACAGGATCGATTCGTACAGAATCGACATATTCGCTGATTTGCGGTTATCTGACACCGCGTACCGGATAAGGCCGTTGCCGATATGCACTTTGGCAAGCTTCAGCTCCTTGATATCTCTTGACACCGTTGCCTGCGTCACATTATATCCATTTTCCACCAGCTTCTGCGCCAGCTCCTCCTGTGTTTTAATCACCTCGCTGTTAATCAGTTCAATGATCTTCTGATGCCGCTTTGTCTTCATATAAGGTACCCCCGTCTATCTGATTTAGCCATTACCGCATGGAAGAAGAAAGTTTCTCCCGCAGAATCTGATAAAAGCCCCTCTCCCGTATCTTAATCAGCCGGACCGTCTGGGCCGACCGCTCAATTTCAACCATGTCCGTACTGTTCATCTTTAAAACGTCCTGCCCGTCCACGCTGACAAAAGCCATCTCGTCCTCGCTGTGCCGCAGCATAACCTTAATCTTTCTCTCGTCGGACACGATGACCGATCTTGCATGCAACGTATGCGGGCAAATCGGCGTCATCACAATCAAATGCATGTCCGGCTCGGTAACCGGCCCGCCGGCCGACAAGGAATACGCCGTTGAACCTGTCGGCGTTGAAATCACAATTCCATCCGCCGGATAGGAATTCACAAAGGTATCCTCCACATACACGTCCAAATCAATCATACGTGACAGACAGCCCCGGCTGATAACGATATCGTTCAGGGCAGACAGCTCCACCGTTTCCTCGCTTGTA
>ERZ773194.2134-NODE-2134-length-19343-cov-3.837360_pt1 | contig 19343 bp, 16 predicted proteins | sample MGYA00511240_ERZ773194 | MGnify/ENA primary metagenome ERZ773194 (study PRJEB29015, sample SAMEA2737774) | human gut metagenome | biome: human gut; feature: human-associated habitat; material: faeces | place: China | collected 2012 ... | reverse complement strand
TTTAGGAAGTTTTTGTGCTTGATGCACAAAAACTCTTAATGGAATCTTGTTATAAACTTCATTTAGTCTCATCAGCAGAAAAGCCGCTCAAATGCGGCTTTTATTCATTTTCTCCATGTCCTGCCAATTTCTTTTTCTTTTCCAGCCGATGGTTGATGACTCTGCGGAAAACTGATAACAGAACCGAGATAGCCGGAACACCCAGCAGCATACCGATAACGCCGAACAGGCTGCCCCCGACAACAATTGCCACGAGGACCCACAGTCCATTGATGCCAACCGCTCCGCCAACTACTTTCGGATAGATGACATTTCCTTCAAATTGCTGAAGGACAATGATAAAGACAATAAACCAAAGCGCCTTCATAGGGTTAATCAGCAGCAGGATAAAAACAGCAGGAATGACACCAATATATGCACCAAGTATCGGAATTACAGCTGTAACACCGATAATAACGCTGATTAACAGAGGATAATCAAACCGGAAAATCGTCATACCAATAAAGCAAAGTACACCCAGGATAAACGCCTCAGTTACCTGTCCGGCAATAAACCGGTTCAGAGTTTCGTTTGCTTCAGAGCAGACGCCGATGATCTGATTTGCTGCCCTGTCCGGGAACACTGCAATAACTACCTTTTTCAGGGCGCGAATCAAGCTTTCTTTAGAGCTGAGCAGGTAAATCGAAATAATGATTCCCAGTACAAAATTCAAAATTCCGGTTGAAATATTCATCGTGGTATTGACAATACCGGGAATAGCCGTTGAGGCTACATCCGTGACCGATGTCAGAATGGACTGCCAATTTTGCTCCAAAGTTTTGATAATGTTATCTGAAATATTAAAATCTCTTGCAATTTCATTCAGCCAGATTTGAAGCTGCTCTACATATCTTGGGATACCATTGGTGAGCCTTGAAATAGAATTGGACAGCTGCGGAATAATAAATACCAGCAGCAGGATAATAATAAGCAGCGCGACAATAACAGCTAAAATAATGGATATCGCACGTTTATGCTTGTCCAAAAACTTATTTTTCCTCCACAGGACGGTGAGCAGCTTCGTTTCAAACAGCCTGACAAAAATATTGAGCAGAAAAGCCACAATAATACCGGTAAAAATCGGGCTTAAAATACTCATCGTGTAATCGATTGCATTGCCAATTTTACCAATATTGGACAACGCCAAAAACAGGACGATGCCATAGGTAACCAATAAAAAATTTCTTTTATGATCGTCATTGAGTTTTTGCATAGCACCAGCCCCTTTTTCTTTTTTAACGCAAAATAGAACAGCTTGAATCCCTCTATTGGGTATTCATCTTATAAATATTATTTTAGTCATTGCATTATCGCTTCCAACGGAACGCTCGGACAGACGTGGATTGATTATTCGAACACGCAGCGGTATCATTGCACATGCACGTTTTCCGACCTTTGGGAGGAAATGTTCGTACGCGCATAAGTTCACGTATAATTGGCCATGCGCGTTTTCCGAGCAATGCGAGGAAATATTCGCGCGGCCATAAATTCATGTATAATAACTGCTTTGCAGTTATTATACCATAAGCCCGAAGGGGTTATGGTATAATTGCGCATGTGCGTTTTCCGACTAAAGGGAGGAAATTTTCGCACGCGCATAAGTTCACGTATAATAACTGTTTACAGTTATTATACCACAATTAAACCATATTGCAAACTTCTTTTCCCAATTTTTAAGACGATGTACCGTCCTGAATCACTTCACGGAACATCTGCTCCGTCTTTAAAACAGACTGTTCTACTCGGTACTGATCTCCTTCCCGCGCATATAACAGCGACATTTTTTCTTTTTCTGCGGGATGCTCAATCCAATAATCAATTTTCGCTGCTAAATCAGCTGGGTCGTCCGGACGAAATAGACTCCGGCCATCCAAAGCAAACTGCGGAGTTGCCGATTGATTCGAATTGCAGATAACCGGAACCAGTCCGCAGGCAAAAGCCTCCATACAGGAAATAGCTTCTATTTCAATCACCGAGGCATGAACATATAAATCATTCCGGTAAATTAATTCAATCAAATCCTCTTTGCTGTAAAACCCGAATTCAGGCGGATTGCTCAGTTTTTGGCCCCGCCGGACAAGGCTTCCCTTACACGGACCCTTCCCAGCCAAATGCAGCTGAATTTTATTTTCATGCCGCGATAAAGCCACCGCATCAATCAAAACCTTCTGCCGCTTTTCGGGTGACAAGCGGCCAACCATTAAAATATGAAACAAACCGTCCTTGTTTTTCGGCCATTTTGAGGGTGGAACAAAATCATCATCAACTCCATTGGAAATAACATGCATTTTAGCCTGATACCCGTTTTTGACAAGCTGATCAGCAATAAACTGAGATGGGCAGTGAATATGTTTGAAATTTTTATAAAATGTATTACGAAACAGCTTATAAATACCATCCGCCAGTTTTTTTGATTGACTCATGTGAATGATATAGGTAACGTTTTCCGGCTGAAGATGGAACGCCGCCGAGCAGGGAATATTCATCTCCTTAGCAATTTGCATGGCTTTCCACTCAAAAGGCAGCGGAAGCAGGAAATGGACAACATCAGCCCCGGCAAAGGCCTGCCGGAAAACAGTCTCATTGACTTTTGCAAAGGCAAATCCCTGTTTATGGGCAAGGCTGGTTGCGACCGGCCAATATTTTTCTTCTACAACGTATTTATCCTTATCTTCATTACCGGTGGATACCACCCGGACGGTATGCCCGCATCTGCGCAGCATCTGGGCAAACCTGTACGCCGTCATCGTCGTTCCGTTCGTCAGCTGATCAAAAACATCTACCACTAAAACAATCGTCATTTTATCACCTCGGTATTATGAGACCAGTTTATCTTCAAAATAGATCCTGTTTCTTCCATTCTCTTTTGCCAAATACATTTGCTGATCCGCCTGAGCAAATAGATTATCCAGCATCGTGCCCGAACCACACTTAGCAACCCCAATACTGACCGTAATATATTCTGATACTTTCTTGTTTCCCGCCTCTATTTTCAGATGCTCTACTGCATCTTTCAGATCCTTCAGCAATACAATCATATCCAAAGACAGTTTTTCGGTAAACAGAACAACAAATTCCTCGCCGCCATACCGGGAAACAACAGAATACCGGGCAGCCTGCAAGATACAGTCAGCAACCTTCTTCAAGCATTCGTCTCCTAAAAGATGGCCGAACTTATCATTGTATGCTTTAAAATAGTCAATATCAATCATTGCCATAACCGTATTATCATTCAAAGTCTCTTCTGCCGTATCATAAAGCCCACGGCGATTAAGAAGATTAGTGAGTGTATCAGTTTTGGACAGCCTATCCAGCATTTCATTTGTCTCCCTAAGCCTTCTTTGCAGCAGCCTGGAGGAAAGAAAATTTCCGGATATGGAGATCGAAATGGCAAAAGTCAACACGGATAAGATTGCCGACTGCTGCATATAAAACACCTTTTCATCAAGAATCAGCAAAACAAATTCCTGTAAAACAAGAACCGTGCCGATGAGAGCCGCGGATTCACGCGGCGAGAGTACAGGGATAATCGCCAGAGCAGCCGCCAGCACAACATAGTTATCCAGCGTACCGCGTTCCAGCAAATCAAACACACAAAAGACAAGCGTGCCAGCAGCAAATAGGTACCAAAAGCTCAAGTAAAATCCATTGCAGACTTTCTTTTTAACTGCAATCAATACCAAATAAACAACTGACAATACAGCCAAAAATAGGCTTGCACCAAGATAACCATAAAAGTACTTTGGATGAGAATTCGTCAAGATATCAACAAGCATATTTGATAGCTGAATGATGAGCAGAACAATCAGAAAAAGACGCATCCGCCTGATATTGCTCTCCCTCTTCAATGCACAAATATACGCGGCTTCTTCTTTATTCAATTTATCAGTCCAATTGCAGCATAAAACCCGATGTATTACAGAAAATACGTTCCGAATATCATTTTTAATTCCCGCCATTTTTTACACCGCCTTATTATTTGGCATTGAAATCATTGTATCAAAAACAGCACAGTTTGTCTATTCTTTTCAAATAAAAAAACCGCCTGATACAGGCGGCAGTCCGATTATTTCTGCAAAACAAATTTGTCCTTTCCGACACTGCATATCGGGCAAGTAAAAGAGTCCGGCATTTTTGTCAAATCCCCTTCAAAGACATAACCGCAGACGCTGCAGACCCACTTTCCTTTATTTTCATCCGATTCATCTCGATAAGTAGGGGCATTTTTCGGTGCTTTCCCCTTGATAACACTATGGTAATATTCATATGTCATGGGAGCGGCATCAGAACCCTTAGCCGTATCAGTCAGCCTTGCAAGTACAACAAAGTGGGTTTCACATTCTACCATAGACAAAACATCAAAAAACAGGTATCCGCAGCAACCATTCTTAATAATAGGAAGACTATTCTTCCATTCATAATCGATATCGGCAAACTTATCTGTATTGCGTCCTGAACTGAACCCCATAACAGAAATCACCAGCGGGTCAGCCTCTTCATCCAGAATAGAAATACTGAACCGTTTGGTACGCTCCATCACCTCGTACGTATAATTATCTTTATTAATAGACAAAGCAAAAATCGGGTCCTCGCTTGTTATCTGTGTCAGTGCATTAACAATACAGCCGGCAGGCCGCTTTCCATCTTCAACCCCCGCAACATACAAGCCATATGAAATTTTCCACAGTACCGATAAATCCATGCAATCATATCCTTTCCGACCAACAGGTCCAGTATAGACAAATTATATCCATTCATTTCATAATTGTCAATCCTGCAATAAATAGTATATGCTAATCCTCCCGCTTCGATACTCAGGAAACCGGATAATCATGGTCACTGGCTAAACTGAGGGCTTTTGATGCACAAAAAAACGCCGCTCCGGTTGGAGCGGCATATGTTTTATTATTTTACGATTTTTCTTCCCCTCATCATAATCCAGACAGGAGTAGCGATAAAGACAGTGGAATATACGCCCGAAACGATACCAATGATCAGCGGGAACGTAAACTCACGCAGGGAACTGACACCAATTGCAAAAAGAGCCACGATAGAAAACAGGGTAGTCGCAGATGTATTAATGGAACGCGTCATACATTGCCATACACTCTTTTCCGCAACGACAGCAAAGTCGTCTTTTTTCGATGCAAACCTATAGTTTTCCCGGATTCTGTCAAAAATGACGATGGTATCATTGATCGAATAACCAATGATCGTCAGGATTGCCGCAATAAAGGAGGTGTTGACCGGTATCTGGAAAATCGAATATACACTTACAATAATAAGAACATCGTGTACCAAAGAAACCGTTGCCGCAACACCGGACAAGAACTCAAATCGAATCACGATATATACCAGCATTAAAATAATGGCAGCAGTCAGTGCGAGCAAGCTCTGCATTTTCAATTCGTTGCCCACGCTGGGAGAAACATTGTCAACCGACAGAATACTTTGCTCGTTCAAGCCAAATTTTTCTGTCAAAGCATTGGTTATTTTCGAACGCATTTCAGTGTCCAGCGCACCTTCACCATTGTTTTTATTAAACACCTTAATAACGACCGTATTGCCATCGGACTTCTGGATCGATGACGGCTGGTAACCTAAAACATCCTTGATCGTGTTGCTGATTTCGTCGTTGGAAACTTCTTTACCCATGTCCACCGTGAAAGAGGTACCGCCCCGGAAATCAATATCAAAATTAAGACCGGGAACAAACGTCATAACAATCCCAATGATGATAATGATAGCAGGGATGATGAAGAATATTTTACGATTTTCATAAATATTAAACATTGATATCCCTCCTTCGCACACCATAAAGCCACGGATTACGAACACCCATATTCATCATAGACCGAATGAGGACTCTTGTAATAACAATGGCCGTAAACATACTAATGATAATACCGATAAACAACGTAACGGCAAACCCTTTTACCGAACCGCTTCCAAGCAGCCACAGAATAACTGCGGCGATCAGGGTGGTAACGTTGCCGTCGATAATCGCAGACATGGCGCGTTTAAAACCGGCGTCTACGGAAGCACGGACGGTCTTGCCGTTTTTGAGTTCTTCTTTGATTCTTTCAAAGATAATAACATTCGCATCCACAGCCATACCTACCGATAGAATAATACCAGCGATACCAGGCAATGTGAGGGCGATATCCAACCCAAACCAATTAGGCGAAAGGATCATAATAGTAAGCGTAATATAGAAAACCAAAGCAATACACGCCATAACCCCGCTCAAGCGGTACCAAATAATCATGTAGATCATAACAAGCAAAATCCCGATGAGCGCCGCCCACATACTGAGATCAAAAGCCTTTTCACCCAGGGTCGGGCCAACGCTTCTGAGTTCAACATCCTTTAAAGCAAACGGAAGCTGACCGGCGGAAATAATGTTTGCAAGCCATTTGGCTTTTTCAGCGGAGAATCCGCCGCTGATAACACAGGTATCAGAATTGATCTCCTCTTTAACGTTAGGAGAGGACTGTACTTCATCATCCAGAACAATGGAGATATAGTTTTTCGCTCTGCCGTTTTCATCGGTTTCACCGGCACGTGCAGCCGCGTTACGAGTTGCTTCCGCCCATTTTTCAACGGCTTCGCTTTTGAGAGTCAGACTGACGTACTGTTCCGGCTGTGAAGTCTCGCTCATCTGTCCATATTCAGCGCTGGCAGATTTAACGTCGCTTCCATCGAGCAGAACGTTGCCGTCCGCGTCACGGAATTCAAGCTTCGCAGTCTGTCCAATTTTCTGCACCGCTTCTTCCGGGTTGGTGATCGCAGGGATTTCAACCAGAACCTTTTTATCGCCGCGGCGCTGGATGGTAGCGTCATAATAGCCAAGATTATCCAAACGTTCCCTCAGCATAGCGACAGCCGAGTTCATTTGGTCATCTGTCGGGCTTTCGGTATCTGCCTCATAAGTGATAGACGAACCGCCCACCAGGTCGAGCCCCTTGGTGATACCACCTTCATCAAAGACACTCGGAACTTTATACCCATTGATATTGGGGATACCATAGAAAGTTAAAGTGGCCAGGCCTCCAATAACTAACAGGGCAATCATGAAAATAGCAATGCCCTTTTGTTTCATTGTGTTTCCTCCTTTGTTTGCAGAAAAAAATAACAGCGATAACACATAGTTGCTAATAATTTTCTGCTTTCATTCGCAAAATTGTGCATTTTTTCACATGTTGATATTATATCTCGTAAAGATGTGTTCGTCAATACCTATTTTAGCTGATTTTGGCAATTTAATGTAAATGTCACAATACATAACATAATCGAAAATCAAAATTCTATACCCGAGTGAGCTAAACAGAAATTGGGAAATCGTAGCCAAAAACGGCAAAATTCGTCATAGATTCTATTTTTATAAGTAGAAATAGCAATAATTTTGTATTTTTATGCAGGACGGAGTAATTGACAGAGGTGTCAAATGGTGATAAAATATAGAAATACAACATAAATATTCTTGGAGGTACTCGGGTGAGGATTCACATCGTATGCGGCCATTACGGCAGCGGAAAAACAGAGTTTGCAATTAACCTGGCATTAAAATTAAAAGAGCAGTACAATAAAGTTAAAATCATTGATATTGATACGGTAAACCCCTATTTCCGGACAGCCGATGCCAAGGGATATCTTGAGGAACACGGCATAACGGCAATCATACCGGAGTTTGCTAATACCAATGTGGATTTACCCTCCCTGCCCCCCGAAATCTTTTCGGCCTTTTCCGACAAAGAAAGCGCGGTCGTGTTTGATGTCGGCGGAGATGACGAAGGGGCGATTGCCTTGGGACAGTACAATCGTTTTTTCCGGGAAGAGGACTATGCAATGTATTTTATCCACAATGCCCGGCGCCTGCTGACCAGCACACTGGAAGAGAGCCTTGCCATGATGCGGGATATCGAGGCGACCTCGCGCCTGCATTTTACTTCCATTGTGGCCAATACCAATCTGCAGGGTGAAACTACCCGGGAAATCATTGAGCAGGGACTGTTCAAAACCGAAGAGCTGAGTAAAGCTTCAAATGTACCAATTCAATATATCTGCGGATTTCATAAGGACAGCGAGAAAGTGAATTTTCTCATGAAAAACTTTATGAAACTGCCGTTTTAGGAGGTGTAATAAATGGCAAAAGTAACATTTAAAGAGGATAGCTGTAAAGGGTGCGAGCTCTGTACGACAGCATGTCCGAAAGGAATCGTTAAAATGGCGAAAGACAGGCTCAATGCAAAAGGCTTCCATCCGGCAGAGGTAACCGAAATGGATAAATGCATCGGCTGTGCGTTCTGTGCTACCATGTGCCCCGACTGTGTAATTGAAGTTGAAAAATAAGAACCCCAGCGCAATCAAAGATTGCTTTTGGGTCACGGAAACCTTGTTGTTTCCACAATAATACTTTCCGCCGCCGAGCCGGGGGAAAGGTTCGAAAGGAAGTAGACCAATGAATGAAAAAGTATTGATGAAGGGGAACGAAGCGCTGGCAGAGGCGGCAATGCAAGCCGGCTGCAGACTGTTTTTCGGATACCCTATCACACCGCAGACCGAAGTGTCTGCCTATATGGCGAAAAAAATGCCTAAAATCGGAGGCTTGTTTTTACAGGCGGAGAGCGAAGTTGCCGCGATCAACATGGTATACGGCGCAGCAGGCGCCGGTGCGCGCGTCATGACCTCATCTTCCAGCCCTGGAATCAGCCTGAAAAGCGAAGGTATCTCTTATATAGCAGGAGCGGACCTTCCCTGCGTCATTGTAAATATCGTACGCGGCGGTCCCGGTCTGGGCGGAATCCAGCCGGCGCAGAGCGACTATTTCCAGGCGACCAAGGGCGGCGGACATGGTGACTATCATATGTATGTCATCGCCCCCGCTTCCATTCAGGAACTGGTCGACATGACTTACCACGCATTCGACGTAGCCGATATTTACCGTATGCCTGTCATGATTATGGGAGACGGTATGCTGGGACAGATGATGGAACCAGTTAACTTCGATACACCGAAAAAGCGGGACATTCCGGAAAAAACCTGGGCAACAACCGGAACCGGTATGAAACGCAAAAAGAATATCATAAATTCCCTGTTTATTGAAGCACAGGACTTGGAAGACCTGGTGGTAAAACGCCAAAAAGAAAAATACGACGTCATATCAGAAAAAGAAGTTTTAGTGGAAGAGACCGATGTTGAGGGCGCAGATATCATCCTGACCGCATATGGAACCATCGCCCGCGTTTGCGCAGCCGCGAAAGCAATGGCGGAAAAAGATGGTATCCGGGTAGGCATTATCCGTCCGATTACACTGTGGCCCTTCCCCTCAAAATCCTATGCAAAAGCGGCAGAAAAAGTCAAAACTTTCCTGACGGTTGAGATGAGCATGGGACAGATGGTGGAGGATGTACGCCTTGCAGTCAACGGAAAAGCGGACGTCCATTTCTTTGGGCGCACCGGCGGCGTCGTACCGACACCCGAAGAAGTCTATGAACAAATCAAGAAATTAACAGGAGGTGCGAAATAATGGCAAAGGTATTTGAAAGACCGCACGCACTGTCCGACGTACCCCTGCACTACTGCCCGGGCTGTACGCACGGGATCGTACACCGGCTGGTTGCCGAGGTCATTGACGAGCTGGAAATCGAAGGCAAAACAATAGGTGTTGCGCCGGTAGGGTGCAGCGTATTTGCCTATAATTATTTCGAATGCGATATGCAGGAGGCAGCGCATGGCCGTGCGCCGGCAGTGGCAACAGGAATCAAACGCGCAAACCCCGATAATATCGTATTTACGTATCAGGGGGACGGCGACCTTGCCGCCATCGGTACAGCAGAAACAGTACATTCGGCAACCAGAGGCGAAAACATCACGATTATCTTTATCAACAATGCAATCTACGGTATGACCGGCGGGCAGATGGCCCCGACAACTCTGGTAAACCAGGTGACACAGACCACTCCATACGGACGTAAAACAGAAACGCAGGGATATCCGATCCGCGTCTGTGAAATGCTGTCCACCCTGGAGGGACCGGCTTATATCGAACGTACCGCCGTTGACTGTGTAAAGAATATCAAGGCGGCAAAAAAAGCAATTAAAAAAGCATTCCAGATGCAGATAGAAGGCAAAGGCTTCTCTCTGGTAGAGGTTGTCTCGACCTGCCCGACCAACTGGGGCTTATCTCCGGTAGAAGCACTGAAATGGCTGCAGGAAAACATGCTGGAGCATTATCCTCTCGGCGTATTTAAAGATATTACAAAGGAGGATCAGCAAAATGGCTAAATTTGTACTTGCAGGTTTTGGCGGACAGGGAATCCTGTTTGCCGGAAAAGTATTAGCTTATACTGCAATGATTATCGATAAAAACGTGTCCTGGCTGCCGTCCTACGGCCCTGAAATGCGCGGAGGCACAGCAAACTGCCATGTCATCATTTCGGATGAACCGGTGAGCTGCCCAATGGTATCGACACCTGATATTTTAGTTGCCATGAACAAACCGTCTTTGGACAAATTTGAAGATAAAATTGCCCCTGGCGGCATGGCAGTGATTGACAGTACGCTGATAGACCGGAAGCTGAACCGGGACGATGTCAAAGCATTTTACATTCCGGCAACCCAGATAGCGACCGATATGGACGCGCCCAAGCTTGCTAACATGGTCATCATCGGAAAAATCATTAAAGAACGCCATGTCCTGACGCTGGAAGAAGTGACGGAAGCGATGAAAAAGCTGGTGCCCAAGAGTAAACCTGAGCTGGCAGAAATCAATGTAAAAGCGATTTTGGCTGGTTACAACTACAAGGACTAATTGAATTAGGAGCAGAAAAATGATAAAAGAGTATTCCGTCGCATATAACGATGAGGAAAATGTTCAATGGGACGAGGTAGAAGGAGCTCTTATCAAGACCTCTTTACGTGGCGAGAACCGCTATCAGACTGAGGCAGTGGGGAAAATCGTGTACAATACGAAAGGGCTCCGTGTGTTCATGAAAGCGTATGAACAGCATATCCACGCGACTCACATAGACCTGAACAGCGACGTCTGCCGGGACAGCTGCCTGGAATTCTTTATCAAACCAAATGCAGACGACCCGCGCTACCTTAACTTTGAATTTAATCCTTTCGGCGCATTGCTGATTGGAATCGGTTCCAGTGCCTATGACCGCCGGAGGCTGGACGAAATCAATCCAGAGGTCTTTCATATCCAGACCCGTCTGTTTTCAGAGGGCGAACGCAACTGCTGGTCGGTCAGCTTCGAAATTCCAAACGAGGTCATGGCCTATCTGATAAATTATAAAATACCGATAAAAAAGCTGAAAGGCTGTGGAATGACCTGCAACTTTATGAAATGCGGCAACCATGGGGATAAAGCACATTTTTTGGTATGGAGCGAAAACGGCGATTCCAGCGAGGGCTTTCATAACAGTAAATTATTCGGTAAATTGCATTTTTCAATGTAATACGAACTTTAAGTGGAATTTCGATTATTTGAAATTCCACTTGCAATTTTAGAAAAAATTGGATATACTAACGATACCCCCGTATAAAGCTGTACGGGGGTATCGGGCGTATGAAAAAGCCCATTTACTTATGTTGTAAAATCAGGAGGAAAACCATGTATTTGATAGTTGGGCTGGGGAATCCGGGACTCCGGTACCGCAATACCCGGCATAATATCGGCTTTGACGCCGTGGACGCACTTGCCGCAAAATACGAGGTCAAGGTCAAAAAAAGTGAATGTCACGCCCTGACCGGCGAGCTCTTTCTAAACGGCGAAAAACTGCTGCTTGCAAAACCTCAGACCTTTATGAACAACAGCGGGGAATCTGTCCGGGAGCTGGTGCATAAATATAAGCTGGAGGCCGATCAGATTATTGTTGTTTATGATGACATGTCCCTGCCGCTCGGGCGGATCCGCGTACGGGAAAAGGGGTCAGACGGCGGACATAATGGAATCAAGTCCATTATCTACCAGATACAGAACGACCAGTTCCCGCGTATCAAAATCGGTATCGGTGAAGCGGCGTATGGTGACGCCGTCGGCCATGTGATCGGCAAATTCAGCCGGGACGAGGTCAAGCTGCTGACCAAAACGGTGGTCGCCGTAACAGAGTGTGTGCAAACCATTGTCCAAAGCGGGACAAAAAAAGCCATGAATGATTATAACGGCTTCGTACCAGAGCCATAAAAGGTGATAGAGATGACAGAATTTAAAAGTATATTATCGGAAAATCCGTCCTTTCTTGAACTTCAGGCAGAGAGAAAAGCGGGAAAATCCCCGCTGTATCTGGCCGGAGTGTCGGATAGCCAGGCCGCACACCTGATTGATTCTGTTTTGGAGGATACTGCTCTTGTGGTCTGCAAGGACGGCTTTACAGCACTGCGGATGTTCCGCGACCTGTCCTTTCTGTCCGAACAGCAGGTGCTGCACTTTCCCACTCGTGAATATATCTTTCATGATGTGGATACAGCCTCGCGCGACGACTCAAGAATCAAGGTGCTGAGCCAGCTCTGCCAGAGTGAGGGAAAAGGCATTGTGGTGACCTCGATAGACGCGCTGGCAAAGGTTCTTCCGCCGCCTGCACTTTTCATGGAAAGTACCGCCCGGATTTGCGCAGGCCAGGAAATCGACATCGACGCACTGCTGAAAAAGCTGATAAACGCCGGTTATACCCGCTGCGATATGGTGGAAGGCCGCGGGCAATGCTCCCTGCGGGGCGGCATTTTAGACCTGTTCGGCTTTCAGGACGATCTTGCATATCGAATTGAATTTTTCGGAGACGAGGTCGATTCCATCCGAACCTTCGACCCCTTTAACCAGTCCTCGGTCGATATGGCAGACGAGATTTTTATAACGCCCGCACGTGAGCTGATATACAGCCAGGAAATGCTGGACAGCTTGTTAAAAGAGGCTTCTAAAAAACCAAACGAAAAGATGAAGGACGATTTAGCCAAGCTGCAAACGGCAGGCTATGCTCCTTTTTTGGATAAATACCTCCCCCTGCTTTATCGGGACAGGGGCGCATCGCTGTGCGATTATTTAGACCGGAACTGCCAGCTGTTTTTGGTGGAACCAAATGAAATCCGCTATGCCTATCAAAATCTGCAAAAGCAGGTCAGCGAAGATGTCACCGCAATTATTGAGCAGGAACTGCTGAATAAATATTTTGGGGAATACCTGAATTCCTATGACCATATGATATACAAAAGGACAAACCAAAACTGCTTTCTGCTGTCCCAGTTTGTCTCAAAGGTGCAGGATATTGACCCGCAGGCAATCGTGCAGTTTGAAGGAAAGCTGATTGGCTCCTATCGTGATAAAGGCAGCCTCTTATGCGATGATATTCTTTATTATCACGAAAATGGTTACCGTGTCATTCTGGTGGTATCAGGAGAAAACCGTGCGAACCATTTAAAAAGCGAACTGTATGAACGCGGTGTTCGGAGCAGCCTTTACGGTGAAAAAAATCAGGACAGCAATATCCTTATCATCAACGGTCATCTGTACAGCGGCTTTTTGTATCAGGGCAGCAAAACGGCGGTCATTTCCGAATTTGAAGCAGTGAAACAGACAAGAAAGCCGCGCAAAACCAAAAAGAATGCAATTAATTCTCTGGCCGATATCAAGCCCGGCGACTATATTGTCCATGTGAACCATGGAATCGGGCAGTATCTTGGTCAGGAGCTGATAACAGCCGCCGGTGTGAGCCGGGACTATCTCAAGGTCAAATACGGCGGCACCGATGTTTTATACGTCAGCGCCGACCAGCTTGATATGTTCCATAAATATGTAGGCTCTAAAGAACACATCAAGCTCAATAAACTGGGCGGCAAGGAATGGAGCCGCGTCAAGCAGAAGGTCAAGGAAAGCTGCCGCGAGCTGGCGGAGGAGCTGGTAAAACTTTACAGCGAGCGGGAACATACTCCCGGGCATGCCTTTGCCCCTGATACTCCCTGGCAGAAAGAATTTGAGGATACCTTTATTTATGAGGAAACGCCCGACCAGTTAAAATGTATCAGCGAGGTCAAGGAGGATATGGAGAAACCGCATCCGATGGACCGGCTTTTATGCGGCGACGTCGGATACGGCAAGACTGAGGTGGCCATGCGCGCAGCTTTTAAATGCGTGATGGACGGCCATCAGGTAGCCTATCTTGCACCAACTACCATTTTGGCCTATCAGCACTATAATACCTTTACCAGCCGGATGAACGGTTTTGGGGTACAGGTTGAAATGCTGTCGCGGTTTAAATCCCCCAAAGAACAGAAGGATATTTTAAAGCGGCTGAAGGACGGCAAGGTGGATATCGTTATCGGTACCCACCGCCTGCTGCAAAAAGACGTTACATTTCCGAAGTTAGGACTTTTGGTTATTGACGAGGAACAGCGTTTTGGCGTCAAGCATAAGGAAACGCTGGTAGAGATGAAATCCAATATCGACGTTTTGTCCATGACCGCCACGCCGATTCCCCGGACACTGAACATGTCCATGATCGGGATCCGCGACATGTCAGTTATCGAAACGCCGCCGCTGGACCGCCATCCAATCCGCACCTATGTACTGCCCTATAATCCTTCCGTTATCAAGGAAGCGATTTTACGGGAAAAAGCGCGCGGCGGGCAGGTTTATTATATTCACAATGTCGTATCCACCATTTCACAGTGCGCCAAAATGGTATCCGACCTGGTACCCGGTCTTTCTGTCCGGTATGCACACGGAAGGATGAGTGAAACGGAGCTGGAAGAAATTATGATGCAGGTACAAAACGGCGATGTGGATGTACTGGTCTGTACGACAATTATCGAAACCGGCCTGGATATTCCAAATGTCAATACCATGATCGTGGAACAATCGGACCGGTTCGGCCTTTCACAGCTGTACCAGCTGCGCGGACGGGTGGGCCGTTCCGACAATATCGCATTTGCATACCTCACTTATCAGGCGGAAAAGGTGTTGTCCGAAGTGGCACAGAAACGGCTGATTGCACTGCGCGAATTTACAGAATTCGGTTCCGGCTTTAAGATTGCCATGCGTGATCTGGAAATCAGGGGCGCCGGCAATGTTTTGGGCCCCGAACAGCACGGCCATATCGATAATGTCGGCTATGAGATGTACTGCCAGCTGCTGGCCGAGGCCATCAGCGAGGTCAAGGGCGAGACAAAGGAAAAGGAGCCGGAAACACAGGTTGATTTCAGCGTCAACAGCTACATTCCCGAAACTTATATTACCAACCAGCAAAACCGCATTGAAATCTATAAGAAAATCGCCGACATTCAAAATGATGAAGATTATTTTGCTGTTTACGATGAAATTCAGGACCGTTTTTCTACCATCCCCGAACCGGTCAACAATCTGCTCTATATCTCCCTCATGAAGCATCTGGCAAAAGCAATTCACATCTCGGAGATTAAACAGCAGGGCAAAACAATTTTATTTTATTTTGAAAAGATTACACCTGAACTGCTGGAAAAGCTAACCGGAGAAATCACGAAAAACAAAAATAAAATCTTATTTTCTGCAGGAGTCCGCCCCTATCTCTCTTATAAGATAGATAAAAAGTTAAATTTTGAGAATATTAAAAATTTGTTACAAAGTTTAATATAGTTTGTATTTTGATTCGAATTAATATATAATGTGAACATATATCATTTCAATCAGAAGAACAAAAAACGGCATAACGCCGGAAGAATGGAGAAGAACCCTATGAAAATGAAAAAAATGATTGCGTCTCTCTGCGCAGCAGCAGTTATGACACTTACTTTTGCAGGCTGTACGATTATTGATAACAGCGCAATTGCAACCGTAGACGGGAATAAAATTACCAGCGGGGAATTTCAGCTGCAGGTACAGGGTGTGCTGGCGCAAAAAGAAGCTCAAACACAGGTAGAAGAAGGTCAGAACTTTTTAGACATGGAAGTCGACGGCAAAAAAATGACCGATATCATTAAAGAAGAGTCACTTGAACAGCTGGTAGAACAGAAAGTGGCAGCCAATGAAGCTAAAAAGGAAGGCATGTCCTTAACTGATGAAGAAAAAAAGAGTATAGACGATTCAAAATCTTCCATGATCAAGAACATGGGAGGCAAAGATGCTTACGAAAAAGTATTAAAATCTTACGGTTTAACAGAAAAAACTTATGACGCTCTTATCGAAGAAAATTCAATATACAGCAAGTTTTACAACCAAAAGATGGAGGAAATGACAGTTACAGACGAAGAAGCGAAAGCAGAATTTGAAAGCAAATATCTGCGTGCAAAACATATCCTCATTACAGTAGATACCGAAACAACCGATGAAGCAGCGCAGGCCAAAGCGCAGGAACTGCTTGATCAGATAAACGGCGGGGCTGATTTTGATACCTTGATGAAAGAAAACTCAAAGGACCCAGGTCTCGAATCACAGCCTGACGGCTATATTTTCACTGATAACGGTGCAATGATAAAAGAATTCCAGGATGCCGCATTTGCCTTGGAGGTCGGCCAGGTTTCAAATATTGTGAAAACAACCGCTGGTTATCACATTATTAAGCGCGAAGCATTGCTGCCGGAAAGCTTTGAAGAAAATAAAGAAACCGTCATCAGTTCGATGAAGCAGGATAAATTTAAAGAATATATCGAAACATTGAAATCAAGCGCTAAGATTGAAAAAGACGAAAAAGCCTATAATAATTTTAAAGTGGAAAAAATCGAAGAAGGCGCATAAGACCTAAATTTGAGAGGCCGCATATCTATGCGGCCTCTTTTTGTATGTTTTTTTACATTTGGCAGATACTATTTGTAAGAAACGGTTGGAATATTTGATGATCAAAGCTGGAGGTTGCTATGACAAATATCAATTGTACCAATGACTGCGTGTATCAAAAAGACGGAAAATGTGCTCTTGACAGTGTGAATGCTGCAAATCTTACCTTTCATACGGAATGTATCTACTATACTCCGAAACAAGAATCAAAAAAAGGGGAATAAAAATAGTTATCGAAAAAACACAAGACAAAAGGCTTGTGTTTTTGTAAATTTTAATTGGAACAACAAAGCAAATAACGAAATATCTATTGACAAAACGCACCGTATGTGCTATTCTAATAAGGCTGATAAATGAATGCCGAAGTGGCGGAACTGGCAGACGCCCGGGACTTAAAATCCCGTGGGAGGTGACTCCCGTACCGGTTCGATTCCGGTCTTCGGCACCACGATGGAGCAAAGTTCGCTTTGCTCCGTTTTTTTGTATTAATAATGAATTTCTTTCGGCACTGTCCCTTCGCTCTATCTTCGAAAGAAGAACTGGGCTAAAGCGCTCGTGTTTCGCTTTTGGCTCGCTCTCGCTACCAACTTTTCATGAGTGCGCCTGCAGCATAAGGTATCATTTTCCGATTAAAAAATCATATCAGAATGGACTGTATCCCATACAAGAAAGCCCGCGCTTTGTATAGGATATGCCTGTGGCTCGGTTAAATATCTTTTCAAACAGGAAAGCACAAACGAAGTAAACAACAGCAATATTGTCCATATAAAAAGCAAATTCATTCATTTCCATCTGGTGAATAATATGATACAATAATCGCATATCAGATAAACCGAAGAAGGAGAAATAAACATGCGGGAAAAACAGCTGTTTGACCAAAACTGGAATTTTCACTTAGGTGATATCAAAGTGCCATTTTCGTCCATGAAAGGCCCAACCTATACCCAATCTAAAACAGAGCATATGAAATGGGGTCCCGCTGCCTGGCATTATGACGATGAAGCTGATTCGTATGCAGAGAACAAAACTCTTTGCACCGAGAAATGGGAAACTGTAAACCTGCCGCATGACTATATCATTGAGCAGGAACCAAATCCGAAAAACAACCAGGCACTGGGGTATTTTGACTATCAAAACGCTTGGTACAGAAAAAATTTCTCTTTGCCGGAAACTGACAGAGGAAAAAGAATCAGTTTGTATTTTGAAGGAATTGCATCTCACGCCGAGGTTTATATCAACGGTTCCCTTGTTGTACGTAATTTCTGTAGCTACACCTCCTTTGAGGCTGACATCAGCGATTTTGTCCGGTTTGACCAGGAGAACGCAGTCGCAGTCTATGTCAAAGCGGATGAGCACGAGGGCTGGTGGTACGGCGGCGGCGGAATATACCGTCACGTTTGGATGGTCAAAACAGCACAGGTATCAGTCGACCTTTATGGAGTATATATCCATCCTGAAAAGGTACGGGATGGTTTTTGGAAGGTTCCTGTCGATACTACTTTGCGCAATGATTCGGACAAAAACTGTGAGATTGCCATCCGTTCCGTCATATTAGAAAACCAACAGACATGCGAGTCAGTCTTTTGTATCAAAAGCGGCGAAAAAACTACCTTTTCACAGACACTTGAGGTGAAAAAACCTAACATATGGGATACCGACACTCCCAATTTATATACGTTACAGACTACAGTGATAATGGCCGGCCAGGAAATCGACAAAGTGGAAACTCGATTCGGATTCCGGACAATTCGTTTTGATGCGGAAAAAGGCTTTTTTCTCAATGAAAAGCCGGTTAAAATCAGGGGCGTTTGCTGCCACCAGGACTATGGCCTGACCGGAATTGCGGTTCCCGACAGGGTACAGCGGTATAAACTCAAGCTGATGAAGGAGATGGGCGCCAACGGCTATCGGACCGTCCACTACCCGCATAGTGAAACCACCATGGACGCTTTGGATGAAATGGGTTTTTTGGTGATGGACGAAACCAGGTGGTTTACCTCTTCCAGAGAAGGACAGGAACAGCTCACTATGCTGATAAAACGTGACCGTAACCGTCCCAGTGTCATTATGTGGTCAATCGGGAATGAAGAATATACGCACAAAAATGACGTCGGATATCGAATTACCCAAACCCTCAATAGGTTAGTGCGAAAGCTTGACCGAACGCGGCCAGTCATGTCAGCTGTATCTACAAATCCAATCATGTGTCCGGTGATGGAGCTGAGTGACCTTGTCGGCGTTAATTATAATCTGGACCAGTATGATGCTCTGCATAAAAAATTTCCAGAAAAACCATTTGTATCAACCGAATGCTGTGCGACCGGCACGACGCGCAGCTGGTACGGAGACGACTGTTTAGAGCGTGGATATCTCCCGGCCTATGACCGCGATACCAACGAATGGTTCCGCGGCAGAGAATACACCTGGAAATTCATTATGGAACGCCCATGGGTAAGCGGCGCATACCAATGGGCAGGAATCGAACACCGCGGAGAAACAATATGGTGGAGTAGGGAAGCACCGCCTTGTCACATTACTGTGATAGGTTTGCGCCACC
>ERZ773194.2122-NODE-2122-length-19444-cov-3.406261_pt1 | contig 19444 bp, 16 predicted proteins | sample MGYA00511240_ERZ773194 | MGnify/ENA primary metagenome ERZ773194 (study PRJEB29015, sample SAMEA2737774) | human gut metagenome | biome: human gut; feature: human-associated habitat; material: faeces | place: China | collected 2012 ... | reverse complement strand
TGGCATGCCGATATAATGGGGCTCGGTGATATTTATGATCCTGAAAACAGAAAAAAAGCACTGCAAGCCCTTTATCAGTACAATTTCAAGAAATCCATGAGAGAGTTTGTGAATCCCTGGAGAATTTTTGCCTTAAATGATGAAAGCGGTACGATCATGTGCTCTTATCCGGAAGGTGTGCAAAAACCTGCCGTCCCTGTTCCGTACTGTGAAGAGACAATGCATGGATTTGAATATGAATTTGCAGAGCTGCTCATGTCTCATGGCGAAATAGAAAAAGGTCTTGAAGTTGTCCGGTCAGTCAGAGATAGATATAACGGGAAAAACAGGAACCCATGGTGTGAGATAGAGTGCGGAGGAAATTATGCGCGTTCCATGGCCAGTTACGCGCTGATACCCATCCTGAGTGGTTTTGAATTTGACCTACCGAAAAAATTAATTGGATTCAACCCGGCTGTACATTCCAGCCATTTCAGTACAATCTGGAGTACAGCAACGGCCTGGGGCAAAGCAGAAACATGTGAAGACGGATTCGAATTAACAGTTTATGCCGGAACCCTTGATGTCAATCAAATATCTCTTCCCTTTATAAAAAATATAGCCTTTGTTTTATGCGACGGTAAAGAAATAGAATCAGAATTAAAAGATGGTATCGTTTATCTAAAGATCCAAAACGAGATAACCGCTTCCCTTATGATAAAATGCAATACAGAATCATAGATACTTTTAAACCGCAAAAATCAAATATGAAAGTGCAAAAGCACCGCTTGACAGCGGTGCTTTTTAAGATACACTATTTCTTATTCATCCAGTTTTTCAGATTTGATACAGTTTGACTGACGTCAGAACACTGCATCAGCGAGGACATCACACAAATCCCCTTCGCACCACATTTCATTGCCTGTGTGACATGGTCTTGCGTATCCATTCCGCCGATCGCATAAACCGGAATCGAAACCGAGGCGCAGACCTCTGTTAAAAAGCTTGTCCCGCGCGGCGGCAGATTGGCTTTGCATCCTGTCGCAAAAATATGTCCGGCGACCATGTAGGCGGCTCCCAGTTTTTCAGCCGCAATTGCTTCCTGTGTGCTATGGATCGATACCCCTGTCTGTGTATTATGAATCGATAAATTGGCTTTTGCTCCTTTGCCGGTATTCCATTTTTGAGAATAAACTGCCATAAAATCCGAGTAGGACATCTGGATGGAATGTACCGGAAAATCAATCTCTTGGCTATAAACAGTCAGAAATGTACCATACCGGCTGCAAATCTCATTTACCTTTTTTGCAAGCGCCCTGTATTGCTCTAAAGCCAAATCCTTTTCCCGCAAGATAATCCAGTCAATTCCGCTCTTTGCCAGCTTTTCAATCCTTTTTAAAAATGGTTCCCTGCAAAGCTTTCTGTTGGTGACGCAAACTAACATCTTATCACATCCTGATATAATCGCGGTATACCGGCTGCATACCGCGCCTTTGTATCATTTGTTCAATTTCCGCAACAGAACGGGGATCCGAAATTTCAAATTGTGCATCTCCCTTTTCTTCCTCGTCATGGCCGCCGACAGAGGTTTTGACGCCGGCTGAAATCTTGGTGGCGCAGAGGCCCAGTACATTGTCACGAAATCCGGCTCGTTCCCGGGTAGAGATACTGATCCCGGCAAAAGGCATAAAAATGCGGTAGGCCATCATAACTTGAAGAAGCTGCTTTTCATGAACGTCATTTAAATCGCCCTTATCATGGTTTTTGTAGGGACGCAGGCGCGGGACAGAAAAAGACACTTCCGCATGCGGGAACTTTTTCTGCAACAGCATGGCATGAAGTCCAGCGCATAAAGCGTCATTTCGGAAATCGCCAAGCCCTAACAGAGCACCAATCCCTACACCGCGCATACCGCCTGATAACGCTCTTTCCTGGGCATTGAAACGGTAAGCGTAATCCTTTTTCGGCCCGCTGATATGGACCTGGTCATATTTTACCGTATCGTAGGTTTCCTGATAGACGCTGACAAAATCCGCACCCATTTTCTGAAGATAAGCATATTCATCAGTTTCCATTGGATAAACTTCAATTCCAATCGTGGTGAAATATTTTTTAGCAATTTCAACTGCCCGGCCAATATACTCTACATTACTGTGAAACCGCGACTCTCCGGTCAAGAGAAGTATCTCACGAAGTCCGGTTGCCGCTATATTCGATAATTCCGTTTCAATTTCTTCAAAGGTCAGCTTAGCCCGATGGATTTTATTGGTACAGTTGAACCCACAATAAGAGCAGTGGTTCACACAGAAATTAGCAATATACAGCGGCGTATAAAGGCAGGCCATATTGCCGAACTGCCGGTCATTTTCATACTTTGCACGTTTTGCAATCTGTTCGAGGCAGTTTTCCGCCGCCGGTGATAAAAGCGCCGCAAAATCAGCAGGTTCCAGCGAACTTTTCTCTAATGCTCTCAGTACATCGTCTTTGGTAAAGCTTTCAAAATCATAGCGGTTGTAATACTGCAAAACAGTGTCCATAATAGGGGTCTGCATTGCTTTGTTCATCTCCAATCAGTCCATAATAAATCCGGTCAAAGGCGAAGAAGCCTCACCCGAAAATTCCAAAACACGTCCCGGACCTGCGAGATATGCAGCCCGGCCGGCTTCAATTGCCAATTTAAACGCCGCCGCCATAGCGGCTACATCTTTGGCTGTCGCCACAGCAGTATTGGCCAAAACAGCGTCCGCACCTAATTCCATCGCTTCGCATGCCTGCGACGGTTTCCCGATACCGGCGTCAACAACAATCGGCAGGTCGATTTCATCGATCAGCATTTTGATAAAATCGCGCGTCAGCAATCCCTTATTGCTGCCGATCGGCGCTCCCAGCGGCATAATTGCCGCAGCACCCGCATTGACCAGTTCCCGTGCCGCAATCAAGTCCGGACTGATATAGGGCAGGACAACAAACCCTTCCTTTGCCAGGATCTCAGTTGCCCGGATGGTTTCGTAGTTATCCGGCATCAAATATTTACTGTCGTGAATCACCTCAATTTTGACAAAATCACCGCACCCGAGTTCCCGGGCAAGACGGGCAATCCTGACCGCTTCCTCTGCGTTTCGAGCACCTGATGTATTCGGCAGCAGCGTTACATTTTTAGGGACATAATCTAAAATATTTCCGCCGCCCCCTAAATTTGCACGCCGCAGGGCTAACGTTACCATTTCCGCCCCGCCGGCTTTGATGACCTCCTCTGTTTTGTCTAAAGAAAACTTCCCCGTTCCGAGGAAAAACCGGGAATGAAATTCTTTCCCGCCAATTTTTAATGGATCCATTTCTTCCAACTCCTTCCGCTTTTTCGAGAAAAAGCTTGGCAAAAAGCTTTCTGCGTGCGATGCACCTTTCCAGTTCAAATCCATGTACATTTCAGCCTATTATCACTAATTAATGTCCTTACTTATGCAAAAAAAGCAAAGAACTTTATGTGTGCGTTGCACCTCTCCAGTTCAAATCTATGTACATTTCAGCCTATTACCACTAATAAACGTCCTTACATTATTCCACGTGCGATGCACCTCTCCAGCCCAAATCCACACACATTTTGCCCTTTTGCCGTAATAAATAAGCCACCTAAAGTCCGTCCCTATGCATCCTCAAGGCCCAATATCAGTCTTAGAACCATATTCGCCTGGTGAGCGGCGCAGACGGTTACCAGAGGTGCCATCAACCCCCGGCCATTCTTAGCCTCACTTTCACCGTCGCCGCAGACATAAAGCCGTTCAAATACCTTTCTGGTTTGAATCTTGTTTGCGCTGCCATATCCAGCCATACCGGAGCCAGCCACAATTTTCGTACCGGGCAGTTCCGCCAAAACAGTATTGACCAATTCCGCCTTACATGCCGGGTCATCAAACGCCTCACATACAATTTCATATCCGTCAAATAATTTTGCGGCATTTTCCGCATCAACCCGCACATTTCCGGCCTTCACCTCAATATACGGATTGACTTCACGTACCTGTTTCAACATGGCGTCGCATTTTTGCATTCCCAGATGGCCGATGGCATAGCATTGGCGGTTGAGGTTACTTGGCTCCACCACATCAAAATCGACCAGCAAAAGTCTGCCGACACCAGTCCGAGCCAGCATAAGTGCGATATTGGAACCCAATCCGCCAAGGCCTGCTACAGCAACTGACGCCCGCTTTACCTTTTCATGAACGTTCGGCGTATGACGGGCCGCCATCATACATTCCAGTTCATCCTGCTGCGGGAATACCCCTTTATGAATCAGAATAACCTGATCGCCCTCATGCAGTTCGGCATCCTCGTCTGTCTGATATCCATTTATGATACAAACATCCGCTTTACCCTTTATCTGAAAAAGTGTGCATTTGTCCGGTAAGCTTACTTTTTTTCCATTTAACATGATGCAGCTCAAAGCATCATCCCCCTCCGACAAAGCTTACGATTTCCAGAGTGTCGCTGTCACACAGCAATACGGAAGCGAAATCTGCCTTAGGTACAATTTGTCCGTTTCGCTCAACTGCAACATACTGTAAATTGATGTTCTTCTGTTCCAGGAACTCTTTTAGAGACAGTTCCTCTGTAAGAACAATGTGTTCTCCGTTTATCTTCATAACATCATCTCCTTTCCTGAATAAATGGCATAAAAAAACCAAACAACGAAGAAGTTGTCTGGCATTACAATATCCATGTCATACAGAACTCCCTCCGCCGATACTAATCGTACAGGTTCAATGGGTAAGAGGCGCTTCCTCACTCTCAGCCAAATCGATTGGCTCCCCAGTTCCTTTTTGTTTGATTTTTCTTTATTATACTGCTGTTTAATAAATTTGTCAATTTATTCTTGTATTTATGCTTACTCCTGTTTCTTTTTACACCTAAAATCGATCCTATATAGTTTAAAAGTGACCTTTAAATTCTTTGGCTGCCACTGTTCCTCATAGCTATAGCGGTACGTCATCCCTATCTTTTTCATTACCTCTCCGCTTGCCGGATTTTTCACATCATGGGTAGCGGTAATAAAATGGAATCCATTTTCCTTTAAGCGCTGCAGCACCGCTTTGCACCCTTCGCTGACGATCCCCTTATTCCAATATTCCTTCAACAATCCATATCCTAAATCACCGCTGCAATTTTCTTCATCAATACTGCACAAAGAAATATACCCGATCACTTGACCTTCCCTTTTCTCCTCAATTGCATAACGATAAGCAATCTCTTTATCATATTCAGGAAAAACAGTCGTTTTAAGATATTCTTTTGTTTCCTGCATGGATCGGTGTGCAAACCAGGGCAAAAAAGTATTGACCTCCCTGTCGCTGTAGATTCGGAACATATCCGGTAAATCATTTTCAGTAAATTTTCTTAGAAATAACCGTTCCGTTTCTAACCACGGCGTATTTTCCTTTTTTAACATTGAAAGCACCCCTCATCATCGAACAGGCGTATAATCCATCTCCGATTTTTTCTCTGTTGCTTCTAATTTAAAAATAACCGGCCGCAGCCCATCATTACAGCTGCAAATTGCGACGCCAGGCTTTCTGATCCAATCACCGTAATAAAAAAGCTGTTTCCCGCTTCCATGCGCTAAAGCAAAAACATACTGATAAATCGCTTTCCATGCCTCGTCACAAAAACCGTCCGGCTTAGCGTAATCCGCATAAAAAATCTGTCCCTCTGTCAGCATCGGACATGCAGTCAATCCCTTCGCGCCATATTCTTGTGCAAGAGCTTTATCCAGAGTGGTCTTTAAAACTGTAATTTTTACTTTATTCATGAAATCCTCCTTGCGCTTCCTAAATCCTAAGTCCCTTCGGAAAATGATTTTTCAACATACCGTCAACCGCCTTATACCAGCCGACATTCACACCTTTATAACAGATGGTTCCCCAGCCGTCTGAACTGGCCATCTGCAAAGTCTCCCCACGCAGGTATTGCGTAAGCTGTATTCCATCAAGTTCTATAACCTGCTTTACCTGTCCTGGGGTCAATGCCATACAAAGCGCATGAGATGGGACAAACCGTCCTTTCAGGTTCTGTCCCGCAAATAATCCTTTTCCAATCACATTACACCTTTTCAGCTGTTCTAACTTGTGGGGAAACAGATAAACATTTCCGCCAAACACCTTGATACCTGTCCATTTCTGATTCAGATACCGCTGTGAAAACTGTAAAAACAGTTCCCCCTCAGGGCTGTTCGCCCCATCGAATTCCCTCTTCACATCATCCTGCCCGTCTTTTTCAAAAACCGCGGCAAAATGTCCCTCTCCTTGAACTCTATGAGGCATTAACCGCACTGTTTTAGCCATCTCTCCGCAAACAGAAAAATCGGCGGCGCAATCAAAGGGTACGGCTGCATTTCCCGAACTCGTATCATTGTTAAAATATGGATTGCTGTAAGGTGTCTGTATCAAATGAAAGTCAGAATGCCGCTTCAAAAATGCCGAAACCACGCCTTCATTTTCTGCAACGGAGAAAGTACAGGTTGAATAAACCAGCCGTCCGCCGTAGCGCAGCATTTCTGCGGCCGACTCTAAAATTTCCGACTGCCTTCTGGCACAATATTCCGGAGAATCGGAATTATATTCAACTGCCGCATTTTTCTCCCGACGGAACATTCCCTCGCCGCTGCATGGAGCGTCCACTAAAATCTTATCAAAAAACCCGGGAAACTCTTTCGCCAAATCCTTAGGATGATTGTTTGTAACACAAAAGTTCCTGATGCCCATTCGTTCCAGATTGGAAAGCAGGATACCCGCGCGTTTTTTTACAATTTCATTGGAAAGCAAAAAACCCCTCTCTCCGAGCCGTTCTCCGATTTGGGTAGATTTACCGCCCGGCGCTGCGCAAAGGTCGAGCACATAATCGTCAGGCTGGACGTCAAGCAATGCAGCCGGCAGCTGAGCGGACGGCTCCTGAATATAAATCGCTCCGCCGATATGCCACGGATGCTTTCCTAATTTCAGCGTTCCGTTTTTTATAGAATCGGCCATTTGATTCAAATCCATCTTTTGAGGGTCATAATAATACCCGTTTTCACTCCACGGAATTTTTCCGGTTATCATTTCATCGAACTCTTTTTCGAGCTGTTCTTCGGTAATTTTAAATTTTTGAATTCTTAGCCCGCAGGCCGGTTCTTTTTGAAAACTTTTTAGAAAAGATTCAACTTCCCCACCCAACAGCTGTTCCATATTTTTTAAAAATTGTTGATTAAATTCCATTATTTCTAATTCCCTGCCGCTATTTTAAAATTTTAGAGTTTGACAGACGAACCGGCCGAAACCTTGACCGCTTGTCCGTCAACACCAATCCAGACGTCTATAGCACTCGGATTATATACCAAAGAGTTGTCACATGAAAACACCAACGCCCGCATCGCTGTGACATAATAATAAATATCAATATTCGTTGCGTACCATACGTCCGGCTGCCCGCTAACCGTTTTGCAAAATTCTTCTATCAAATCCCAGTTATTATCGTTACTGAACTCATAGCTGTGCCCCCATACATAAAACAGAGCCGGCCATTTGATGGTATTACGCATATTCAGGAAGCTGGTACACAGCTCCATCAAACGGTTCTTATGATGGGTTGTCGGATGCCAAGTCATAAAATCCTTCGGCAGACCAAACCAGTCGTCACTGGCAGTTGTTCTTGAATATACGATACCAAGATTTTTCAGTGCTTCAACAACCTTTTGATTATATCGTCCGTACGGGTAGGACATGCCGTTGACAATGCCGCCTGACAATCGTTCCAGATTCTTTCTATCCTTGCAAACCTCCTTCACCAGTTCTGTAAAAGGAATATTTGTCAGATCAGGATGGGTCAGCGTATGTACTGAAACCTCATGGCCATTATATAAGGAAGCCACCTCCCCAGCGTCAATATACCTGCCGTTTTGAAACGTACCGGAATTTAAATGAAAGGTTCCCCGGATTCCATAGCGGTTAAAAATCTCCACCAGCTTTCGGTCTTCAACCATCCCGTCGTCATAGCTCATCGTCAATGCTTTTGTCTTCCCCTCCGGCCAGAAACGCAAATGAATCTGTTTCATATTATACTCCTCTATTTTTTTATATCATATTTACTTTATTATACAGCTTACCATCTATATTTGTAAAGAAAAAACAGCCCGGTTGGGGCTGTTTTATGGATCGTTCTTAGGTTAGAGCATATTTTTTCTGATACTCATCTAAAATTTCTTCATAGGCCGATGTCATTTCACGGTGAAGCTCTTTCGCATAATCGTGACTATTGAAATCTTCGTCCGTTGACTGCCGCTGAACAACACTCAAAGCAATATTGGTACAATGGTCGGCAATTCTTTCAAGGTTATTGATGATTTCGATAAAGATGATTCCCGACTGCACGTCACATTTCTGAGCGACAAGCCGATTCACATGTCCGTTTTTCAGTTTATCCTTAAGATTGTCAATGACATCTTCCAGCGGCTCTATCCGAAACGCAAGCTCATTGCTGTCTGATTCAAAACAGCTGATGGTCAAATCGATGATTTCACCCACTGCATTTGCTATGACATAAAGATCAGCTTTGGCAGAATCAGAAAATACAACTTCCCGTGATTTCATTTCAATAATTAAATCCGACAGGTTTTTACAGTGGTCTCCGATTCGTTCGATATCAGATATCACATGGAACATACTGGATACCACTTTATTTTCATTTTCATTTAACGGTTTTTCTGCTATTTTAACGAGATAATTGGTATGCAACGTTTCCATCTCATCTATTTTTTCTTCGTTCAAATCAATCTCTTTGACTGCATTCTTTTCTTTTTCAAGCAGACCTGATATCGCATGATGATAGCTGTCTCTTGCTAAATTCGCCATGTTGACAACACTCTTGCTGACCTGCGTTATAGCAACCTGGGGCGTAACCAAAAACCGCTCGTCCAGTTCGGTAGCAGGGAGCTCCTTCTGATCATCTCCACGAATAGACCAATTGGCAAGTTTTACTAAAAAGCCGGAAAAAGGAAGAAGAATCAAGGTATTTGCTATATTAAAAATCGTATGTACATTAGCAATTCCGCCTTCTGTAATGAGGATATTGCCGACATCAAAATTCGATATCTGCCCATCTACAAAGGTAAATACTAAAAATAGCAGTAAAAATAACAAGGAACCGATCAAATTAAAGTACAGATGGATAAAAGCGGCTCTTTTTGCGTTCTTATTTGCGCCGATACTTGACAAGATCGCCGTAATACAGGTACCGATATTTTGACCCATAATAATTGGAATGGCAGCACCATAGGATAACGCACCTGTCCGGGCTACTGTCTGCAAGATACCAACTGAAGCAGATGAACTCTGAATGATTGCAGTGACTACCGTTCCTGCCAGGATACCGATAAACGGGTTTTCACATGCTGTAAACAACTGTTGGAAAAAGGCTGAATCCTTTAAGGTGCCAACCGCCCCTTCCATCAGGAACATACCTTCAAACAAAATACCAATACCCATCAGGATTTCACCGACAATAGCTTTCTTTTTGCCTTTACAGCCCATCAGAAGGACGATACCGATGATTAGCAGCATTGGCGCTAAAGTCTTCGGCGTCAGCATTTTGATATACCAGATATCCGAATCCATACCGGCAAATCGTAAAATTTGCGCTGTCACTGTCGTTCCGATATTAGCGCCCATGATAACGCCTACCGACTGTCCAAGTGTCATGATACCGGCATTAACGAAACCGACGACCATTACCGTCGTTGCACTGCTGCTTTGAATGATCGCAGTTACCGCCGTACCGACCAGAACCGCTTTAAAAGTGTTGTTGGTAAGGGATTCTATAATGCTCTGCATCTTATCGCCTGCAAACTTTTCAAGGCCTTCCCCCATGATTTTCATACCGAACAGAAAGATCGCTACCCCGCCGCAAAGGGAAATTAAACTGAAAATATCCATTTCTTTTTCTCCTTTAATTATTTCTGTATTAAATCATATATAACAGCCGTCCATAAGACGGGAATGGCCATATCTCTTTAGGTACGATCGTCTCCAGGGTATCCCCGGTTTCCCGAAGTTCTTCCATGGCCTCAAATACATTGTTGCGGCAGTAGCTTGCCTTTACAATCGTTTCACACTCCAGGCTTTCCATTTCATCCACCTTTTCCCGCAGGATTTTAATCCTCTCTGAAAAAAGTTTAATGTTATCGCTCAAGCGAACTAAAATATCCTTTTCCACTGTCAGGTCGGCGTCGATCCCCGTTGCCTTGATTTCATTTATCGTGACCGCGACCTTTTTTGCATACCGCATGGAACTTGGCAGCATATATCCTTGTGCCATATGCAGCATTGTTAAAGCTTCTATTTTTATCTTCTTGATATAGTTTTCCAGTTTAATTTCACAGCGTGAGAACAATTCACTTTCGGTGAACACACCATGTTTTTCAAATACATGGATGGATTTATCTCCGACAATGGATGGTGCGGACGCCACCATGGACTTTACATTGGATAAATGGCGGTGTTTCGATTCCAGCATCCAATCTTTGCTGTATCCATTTCCGTTAAAGATAATCCGTTTATGCTTTTTGATAATATTTACAATTACGTCGTTGACTGCCTGGTTAAAATTTTCTGCGTGTTCCAATTCATCTGCAATCCGGCACAATGTTTCTGCCACAATGGTATTGATAACAGTATTGGGTTCGGCAATGGAGGCGCTTGACGGCACCATTCGAAACTCAAATTTATTCCCTGTAAAGGCAAACGGCGACGTCCGGTTCCGGTCTGTCGTATCCTGTCTAAACCGCGGCAGGGTGGACACTCCAACCTTCATATATGTACTTTTATGGGAAATGTTATCTTCTCCCTTTTCAATCTGTTCCAAAATTTCGGTCAGATCATCGCCCAAAAAAACACTCATGATTGCCGGCGGCGCTTCGTCTCCGCCGAGTCGGTGATCATTGCCCGCGTTAGAAGCGCTGTAATGCAACAATTCTGGATAAGTATCGATCGCCTCGATCACCGCGCATAGGAAAATCAAAAACTGGGCATTGTCCCAAGGTGTTTTCCCTGGATTGAAAAGATTTTCTCCCTGGTCGGTTGTCAGAGACCAGTTGTTATGCTTGCCGCTTCCATTGATTCCCTTAAAAGGCTTTTCGTGCAGCAGGCAAACCAGTCCATGGCGGTGTGCGATCCTCTTCAGCGCCTCCATGGTCATCTGGTTATGATCGGACGCAATATTTGCCGAACAATAAATGATTGCCAGTTCATGCTGAGCCGGCGCGACCTCGTTATGCTTGGTTTTTGCCGTGACTCCCATTTTCCACAGCTCTTCATCCAGTTCTTTCATAAAACTGGCTATCCGTTCAGTCAGAACGCCGTAATAATGGTCGTCCAGCTCCTGTCCCTTAGGCGGTCTTGCGCCGAACACCGTTCGGCCGGTATAAACCAAATCAGGACGTTTATTGTACATCTCTTCATCAATCAAAAAATATTCCTGTTCCGGGCCGACTGTAGCAACGACCCGCTTGACATCTTTTTTACCAAATAGGTGAAGTACCCTCACAGCCTGCTTGGAAACGGCTTCCATGGAGCGCAGCAGGGGAACCTTCATATCCAGCGCTTCTCCGGTATAGGAATAAAAAGCAGTTGGAATGCAAAGTGTGATTCCGCCGGCATCCTCACGTAAAAAAGCAGGTGAAGTACAATCCCATGCGGTATAGCCGCGTGCTTCAAAGGTAGCGCGCAAACCTCCGGACGGAAAAGAGGAGGCATCCGACTCTCCACGGGTTAGTTCCTTGCCCGAAAATTCCATCATCACCCGTCCGTCTCCGGTCGGCATAATGAAAGCGTCATGCTTTTCCGCTGTCACCTCAGTCATTGGCTGGAACCAATGGGTAAAATGGGTCGCTCCGCGTTCGATTGCCCATTCCTTCATGGCGTCCGCCACCACATCTGCAATCGACGGATCCAGCGCTGCGCCCTCATCAATCGTTTTTTTCAGGTTTTGATACACTTCCAGCGGCAGACGTTCCCGCATCACACTGTCATTAAACGCATTGGAGCCGAACATCTCAATTAAAGCGCATTCCTTGTTTTTCATACTTCTCCCCCAATTAAAAAAGATAAATATGCAAAAGCGGGCCGCACGTTTACGGTATCCGCTTATTTTCGTCAATGAAACAGCTTATTTACTGCTTCTTTTACTTTATATTTTATCATCTCTTCATCCAATGTCAACAGTTCTTTGTTTTTCATCACAATATTTCCATCTACTATCACGGTATCAACATCATTTCCCTGTGCTGAATAACACACTGCTGACACAATATGATGCATAGGCTGAAAATGAAGGCCGGACAGATCCACTAAAATCAAATCAGCCAAAAATCCTTCTGCAATCACGCCGCTTTCTATCCCCAGCGCCTTTGCGCCGTTCACCGTTGCAATTTTTACCGCTGTATCTGCCGTTACAGCTTTCGGATCATAATGCAATGCTTTTGGCAAAAGGCTCAACAGATGCATTTCTTCAAACATATTTAAATTATTATTAGAAGCCGCTCCGTCCGTCCCCAACGCTACGTTGACTCCTCTATCCAGCAGAGCCTGCACTTCACAGAATCCGCTGGCCAGTTTCAGGTTGGAGGTGGGGTTGTGTACAACCGACGCCCCATATTGCTTCAGTATTTCAAAGTCCTTTCCGGTCAGGTGTACGCCATGAGCGCACAGTATTTTATTTTCAAAAATGCCGCAGCTTTCGATATATTCCACCGGCGTCATACCGTACTGCTGCATACAATCATCATACTCTTTTTTTGTTTCAGCCGTATGCAAATTTATCTTTAGTCCATGCTCTTTTGCATAACCTGCTATGAACTTTAAATTATCCGGCGTTGTCGAATAGATTGCGTGCGGCGCAAGCGACACTGTTAATCTGCCATTTTCCGTATTGTTGTATTTTTTTATAATCTCTCTTGCTTCACAGAAGCGTTCGTCCTTGTCCGGATCATACGTTTCGCCGAAAAAGACTGTGGAGCGCGCAATATCCGCCCTGATACCGCTCGTCTTTACTGCTTCCGCTATAGCGTCACAGAAAAAATAAGAATCACAGAAACAGGTGGTTCCCGACCGTATCATCTCTCCGATCCCCAGCAGGCTTCCGGCCAAAACCGTTTCATCGTCAAGCCTGTCCTCGACTGGGAAAATATGCTGGTTCAGCCATTCAAACAGCTCCAAATCATCCGCATAGCCCCGCATCAAGGTCATCGGAACATGGGAATGCGCGTTCACCAGTCCCGGCATGCACAGCTTTCCGGTGCCATCAATGACCGTATCCGCCAAAAATCCTTCAATCGGTTTGTCAGAAACTTGAAAAATGCGATTTCCCTTAACAGCTACATATCCGGATTCTATCACATTCCGTTCGCTGTTTGTAAGGATTGCAGCATGTTTGATCAATAGATTCATTCCATACCCTCCATCTGCAAAACGATTTCTCTCACCAATATGGAAAACTTCTCATTGGCAAGTTTTCCGGCTTCCATGACCTCCTGATGAGTCAGCTTTGTTTTGCTGATTCCGGCGGCCAGATTGGTCACACAGGACAATCCCAGCACCTGTATTCCACAGTGTACCGCTGTCAAAACCTCAGGTACCGTCGACATTCCAACCACGTCCGCGCCTAAGATGCCCAGCATTTTTATCTCAGCGGGCGTCTCAAAATTCGGTCCGCTCATAAACGCATAGACGCCTTCTTGCAAAGCGATCCCCTTTTCGGTTGCACAGCGTTTTGCCAATTCTCTCAGGTCTTTGTCATATGCATTGCTCATGTCAAAGAAGCGTTCTCCAAAAGTTTCATCGTTTTTACCGCGCATAGGCGAGTCGGAAAAGAACTTGATATGGTCACGAATCAGCATAAAATCCCCTGCCCGGAAATCAGGATTGATTCCGCCTGTCGCGTTGGACAATATCAGCTTTTCAATGCCCAGCAGCTTCATCACACGAATTGGGACTGCGATGTCCTGCATGGAATATCCCTCATAATAATGAAACCGGCCGCTCATCAGCATAACGTTCACGCCGTTGATATCGCCGAACACAAACCGTCCCTTATGTCCCGGTACCGTACTTTGCGGGAAATACGGGATATCCTTATATTCCACCACCGTATGGGTATTGATTGTTTCATCAAAACCGCCAAGACCGCTGCCCAAAACGATCCCAACTTGATATTGTTTTGAAATTTTAGATAAAATGTAATCTGACGCCTGTTTGATTTTTTCATTCATTATATTTCACGCTTTCTGAATACGCATTGTATCAATTTCTGCTCTAAAAACCGTGCCCCAAACAAAATAGAAAGCTTCAGAACCCCGCTGCCCTCGGAGAGCCGTTTTAGGGTTCGAAGGTGTTCTATGACTCTCGGAGCGGATCTGTATTATGAGGGGCCCTATATGCCTTCTTCCCCGCGGAGCGGTCGTTTTGGGGGATCCGGGGGAATCGAAACCCCCGGCGGGTTTTGGTACTTTTGACCGGTCAAAAGTACATAAAAAGATTATTTAAAATACTGAACGCCGCTTTCAAACAGCTTTTGGTCTTTTTCACCATAAATATTTTGGAACACGCCGCTTGAATACCGCTCGCTGTGGCCCATTTTGCCGAAAATCCGCCCATCAGCGCTGGTAATCCCTTCAATGGCATAATAGGAACCATTGGGATTAAACGCAATGTCATAAGTCGGATTCCCCTCAAAATCCACATACTGGGTTGCAATCTGTCCGTTTTCACTTAACATTTGATAGATTTCCGGACTGCAGACAAACCGTCCTTCCCCGTGGGATACTGCAATGGAATGCATATCTCCAGGCTTTGTGTTGTACAGCCAGGGCGATTTATTAGAAATAATTTTTGTATTGACCATACAGGATACATGCCGGTTAATCGTATTGAAGGTCAGGGTTGGGAAAGTGCTGTCTGTTTCGGTAATTTTGCCAAAGGGTACCAGCCCCAGCTTAATCAGTGCCTGAAATCCGTTACAGATCCCCAGCATCAGACCGTCGCGGCTGTAAAGCAGTTCGTTGACGCTTTCGCAGATTTCCGGATTGCGGAATACCGTCGCAATAAATTTGCCCGAACCCTCTGGTTCGTCACCGCCCGAAAAACCACCTGGTATCATAATCATCTGCGCATTCTCTATCTTTTCTTTCATTGTCCGGATAGAATCCTTGATCCCCTGTGAGTCGATATTGTTCAGGACAAAAACATCCGCCTGTGCGCCCGCCTTTTCAAATACGCGCGCGGTATCGTATTCACAGTTAGTGCCTGGAAATACCGGAATGAATACGCGGGGTTTTGCAAACTGTTCCGGATGCTTGGCAATCGTGACGTTCTCATAAAGTCCATTTGTAATGCCTAATTGTTCACACGGTGCGTCAATCGGGAAAATGCCGGACAGCGGCTGTTCCCATACAGAAATACTTTCATTCAGGTCAGCTTGAAATGTTCCAAAATCGATATTCTGTTCCGGCTTTGTATGCCCAATTAAAGCGACATGCTCTGCCGGTGCAAGCTGCTGTGTTGTTTCAATTACGATAGAACCGTAAAGAGGTCTGCCTAAATCCTCGGTTGTTTCAAAAGTAAAGCCTATTTTATTTCCGGCACACATTTTAAAGATTGCTTCCGCAATCCCGCCGTGGGTCACCGTATGGGCAGACAAAACCGCTCCCTTTTCTGCAAGTTCATGTACCAGTTCAAAATTCTGCCGCAAAACTTCAAAGTCCGGCATAGCGTTTTCATTATAATCCGCTTTGATACAATAAACTTTACTGTCCGTCCGTTTCATTTCATTGGAGATGATTTTATCAACATCAATGGTATTAACTGCAAAAGATACCAGGGTCGGCGGTACGTCCAAGTCGTCAAAAGAGCCTGACATGGAATCCTTGCCGCCGATTGCCGCCGTCTTAAATTCCATCTGCGCGCGGTATGCACCCAATAATGCGGCAAAAGGCTTGCCCCACCGTTTCGGGTCATTCCCCAGCCGTTCAAAGTATTCCTGAAAAGTCAGTCTTGCCGATTGATAATCACAGCCGGCTGCCACCAGCTTTGCAATGCTTTCCACCACCGCATATACACTGCCGTGATAGGGGCTGATTTTGGATAATGCCGGGTCGTATCCGTAAGACATTACCGATGCAGTCCCGCATTCGCCGTCCAGCACCGGAATTTTTGCCGCCATTACTTCGGTTGGCGTCAGCTGGTATTTGCCTCCAAAGGGCATCAGAACGCTTCCAGCTCCGATAGAGGAATCGAACCGTTCAATCAGCCCTTTTTGAGAGCAGATATTAATATTGGATATCAGTCTGTCAAAATCTTCTTTTGCTGTTATTGGTTCTCCATCAAAATAAGCGGAAATATCGCCGATTTTTTCTACAGATACCTCCATCTGCTTGGGCGCGCCGTTGCTATTGAGGAAATCGCGCGTAATGTCCACGATCGTTTTACCGCGCCATTTCATGGACATAACAGGTTCTTCCGTCACCTCAGCTACGATAACCGCCTCTAAATTTTCCTCGTGGGCATACTTTATAAACTGCTCCGCGTCCCCTGCGCGCACCACAACTGCCATACGCTCCTGGGATTCAGAAATAGCAAGCTCGGTACCGTCCAAACCGTCGTATTTTTTCAAAACCTTGTCTAAATCAATCGTCAGCCCATCTGCCAGCTCGCCGATTGCAACCGACACGCCGCCCGCACCAAAGTCGTTGCAGCGCTTAATCAGGGTCGTCACTTTTTTGTCGCGGAACAGTCTTTGAATTTTACGTTCTTCCGGCGGATTCCCCTTTTGTACTTCCGCACCGCAGGTTTCCAGGCTTTCAGCTGTATGCGCTTTGCTTGAACCGGTAGCGCCGCCGCAGCCGTCCCGTCCGGTACGCCCGCCCAGCAATATAACCACGTCACCCGGCGCCGGAATCTCGCGTATTACATTTTCAACAGGCGCAGCGCCGATGACCGCACCGATTTCCATTCTCTTCGCTTTATAGCCTTCATCGTATATTTCACGCACCATACCGGTTGCAAGACCGATTTGGTTACCGTAAGAGCTATAACCCTGTGCCGCAGTTGTACTGATTTTTCTCTGAGGCAATTTGCCGGGCATGGTATCCTTCACCTTTTCACGAACGTCACCGCTTCCTGTTACCCTCATCGCCTGGTAAACATAGCTTCTTCCGGACAGAGGATCGCGGATGGCGCCGCCCAGGCAGGTCGCCGCGCCGCCGAACGGTTCAATTTCGGTCGGGTGATTATGCGTTTCATTTTTGAACATCAGCAGCCAAGGTTCGGTTTTGCCGTCCACCTTCACATCTATCTTGATACTGCACGCATTGATTTCCTCGCTCTTGTCAAGATCATCCAAATATCCTTTTCGGGACAGTTCTTTTACGCAGATCGTCGCAAGGTCCATCAGCGTAATTTTTTTCGTTCTTCCCATATCTTCTCTTGTTTTGAGGTAATCCTGAAAAGTCTCTTCAATCAGCTTGTCAGAAATAGAAAATCCGGTCAGCTCGGTGGAAAAGGTCGTATGCCGGCAATGGTCGGACCAGTATGTATCGATTATCTTGATTTCGGTATAGGTAGGATTGCGTTTTGCAGTATCCCGAAAATAACGCTGGCAGAATTTGATATCGGCAAAGTCCATCGCAAGTCCCATATCTTTTATCATCTCTGAAAGTCCGGCGTCATCTAACTCTATAAAACCGTCCAATATGCGGATATCCTCCGGCGCCGGTGCCTCCAGCTCCAACGTATCCGGTTTTGCCAGATCTGCTAACTGAGATTCCACCGGATTGATACAGTAGGAAACGATACGGTCAAAATCCTCGTCTGACACCGTTCCCCGCAGGACGATCAATTTCGCAGTCTTGACCTTTGGCTTGTCTGCCTTAGAGAGGATCTGGATACTCTGTGCGGCAGAATCCGCCCGCTGGTCATATTGTCCCGGCAGATACTCGACCGCAAAAACACGCTCATCTTTCCCAAAAATCATACTTTCCAGTGTAAAGGTATCAACCGGCGGTTCAGAAAAAATGGTGTTCACCGCCATGGAAAACACCTCGTCCGTTATGCCGGATACGTCGTACCGGTGTATGATACGCACCTGTTCCAGCCCTTTTATATTCAGGTTTTCTGTCAAGTCCTTCAGCAGGGCTTTTGCCTCAATCGCAAAATCCGCCTTTTTCTCTACAAAAATCCGTTTTATCTTGTCCATACTGACCTCCAAAATTCTTTTTTATGCCTTTGGCTTTGAAGTCGTTTTTGTTTTTGGTGATGATTTGCTATCCAGCTGGTCTTCCAGCTCTATGATACGTTTATCCTTTTGCTCTATCATTTCTTCCAGTTCGGTTACCTGCTGCTCCAGCTCCTCATAACTCGGCTTGTCCGCTGACGGCGTGCTGCTTGTCTGTCCCTGTTCCGCATGGGAAAAAGGCTTGGTTATCACAACATAGGTGGCGCCAAACGACAACCCAAATATCAGCATCAGCATCACTACATAAAAAATCCCTCTTCTGGCTTTTTTACTCATCTCATTTATCTCCTTTTTTCCGTATAGTCATTATTATAATGGATTTTCCGTTTTTTTTCTACTATAATTTAGAAATTTTTTATTTTTTATAGATTTTTAAAATTATCTGTTTTATTTGTTTCATTTTTATGTTATAATACATATACAATAAAGAGGGAGATTTTCATCGTCACATATCCATCCCTGTGTCTGTTTTCGAGCACCTTGAAACAGCATGTCAACCCCAGGTCAGTTATCTTTATGGAGCTTTGCTCCGGAGAGGTGGTGCTTTTATGAAGATTACGAAGATTTCTCAAAACAAAATCAAAATCCTCATCCCTTACGATGAGCTGTACGAGAATAATATCAATTATGATGAAATGCTGGATTTCAACGATAAAACCAAATCCTTCTTTATGAACATCTTGGAGCAGGCCCAGTCCGAAACAAAAATCGATTTTGAAAACTCTCAGATTGTGATTGAAGTGTATCCGTATCTTGATGAAGGTTTTGCCGCTATCATGACAGTCAACCCAATGCGGCTTAACCGCCAAAAATACCGTTATCTGAATTATAAGGTAAAATCCAAACAGGATACAGTCCAGAAGCTCTGTTATCAGTTTGACAGCTTCGAAACTGTTCTTGATTGTGTCCGCCGGATAAATCCTGATACAATACAGGAAAGTGTTTTGTATCAGGTCAACAGTGTATATATTCTGCAAGTCGCTGTCAGCGGGCTTCAGTCTGAACCGGATATATTAAAAGAATACGGCAGAAAATTGCCAAGTTTTCAATATCTCAATGGATATGCCGGCGAATACGGCAAAGTCCTGATCGAGCACGATGCAGTACAAATATTGCAGAAAACATTTTAAAAAGTCATTAAGTGAATAAGGCAGTA
>ERZ773194.2114-NODE-2114-length-19500-cov-8.494986_pt1 | contig 19500 bp, 15 predicted proteins | sample MGYA00511240_ERZ773194 | MGnify/ENA primary metagenome ERZ773194 (study PRJEB29015, sample SAMEA2737774) | human gut metagenome | biome: human gut; feature: human-associated habitat; material: faeces | place: China | collected 2012 ... | reverse complement strand
CCGAGCCCGGCAAGACGGAGGGCAAGCACTGCTCTGTCTGCAACGAGGTCATCGTCGCGCAGGAAATCATTCCTGCCAAGGGACACACCGTAGTCATTGACCCCGCAGTCGATCCCACCTGCACCGAGCCCGGTAAGACGGAGGGTAAGCACTGCTCCGTCTGCAACGCAGTCATCGTTGCGCAGGAAATCATCCCTGCCAAGGGGCACACCGTGGTCGTTGACCCGGCAGTCGGGCCGACCTGCACCGAGCCCGGTAAGACGGAGGGCAAGCACTGCTCCGTCTGCAACGCAGTCATCGTTGCGCAGGAAGTGATCCCCGCCAAGGGGCACACCGTGGTCGTTGACCCCGCAGTCGGGCCCACCTGCACCGAGCCCGGCAAGACGGAGGGCAAGCACTGCTCTGTCTGCAACGAGGTCATCGTTGCGCAGGAAATCATCCCTGCAATCGGCCACAAGGCGGTTATCCGTGATGCCAAAGATGCTACGCTCACAGAAGAAGGCTATACCGGTGATACTTACTGCAGTGTTTGCAATGAGCTTCTGAAAAAGGGCGAAGTCATTCCCAAATCCGGCGCTGTGATCACTTGGGTCGTTAATGGTACGCAAACCACTCAAGTGTATGAGAAGGGGAAAACACCGACCTTCCCGGGCACGCCCGAAAAACCCGAAACTGCGCGTTATCGCTATGTGTTTGCCGGTTGGGATCAGGAGATCGTTCCCGTTACTTCCGATGCGACATATACTGCACAGTTTACCCAGGTTGGCAAAAACGGTCTGTGCGTCGAGGGAGCGGATACCTACTGGATCGCCAACGGCGAGAATGTTGCATTCCCCGGTCTGATCCGCATCAATGTCGGCAGCGAGGCACAGCCGCATTATCACTATTACTACTTTGGCGAAGACGGTAAGGCGGTAAAAAACGGCAACTATAAGGTGGACAAGAATAACGACCTGCCGCTGCCGGCTTACCAGTATTGCTTTGATGCCGATGGCGTCATCATTCATGACGACGATACATCCAAAAACGGCATTTGCCCGGGCGATGGCTCGAAGTACTACTATGTCGACGGCGTAAAGGTTGGCGAAGGTCTGATTTGTGTTGGCGGCGCTTTCTACTATGCGCGCACATCCACCGGCGAGATCGTTCGTAACTGCGATTACTGGATTGCAAAGACGAATGGTTATCCGATCGAGGCGCGGACTTATCATTTCGATGCCGATGGCAAGATGGTGATCGACGGGTTCGTGGACATCAATGGCGGTACTTACTACTTTGTTAAGGGTGAGTGCGCAAAAGGCTTGACGAAGATCGGCGAGGACTACTACTTCTTCAACGCCGGCAGCGGCATGATGTACAAGGACGCCACCATGTGGGTGCCCGCCAACAGCTACGGCGTCGAGCCCGGAATGCATTACTTTGGTGCAGACGGCAAGATGGCGCAGACCGCCGGTTGATCCATTCTGCAAGTATCTGCCCACGGCTCCTGCCTTTTGCAGAGCTGTGGGTGGATACTTGAATATAGAAAGAACGAAAGGCACATCCATTCTTGGAGGAAAGGGAGGACTATGAAGAAACTAAAGTCACGGTTGCTGTCGATCCTTATGGCGACAGTCATGCTCTTCGGGCTACTTCCGCTTGCCGCTTTTGCGGAAAACAATGGAGCAGCAGGTATGCAGTACAGTGATTTTCTCGCATCCCTGACTGTTTTGGAGGAATATGCTGACGTGTATGCGCGTGAGCATTCCGGAGAAGACGCAACGGCGCTTGTCATCAATTACATCCGTACCGGCGTGGAAAAGTATACGTCCGGTGCATGGACGGCGTTCTGCGGACCGGAGAATACGAACTTTTCGGGCTATGTCGCCGAACAGGATACTGCCAATTCTACAACTGCGGGTAGTTTGCGCAGCCTGAATGAATTTAAGCTTCCCAACGGGGATGCGGTCGATTTTGCGCATATGTTCGGTGCAATGGACATGGCCTATCACACTGGCAACCAGAGTACCGCTGACCTCGGCAGCTGGGCCGGTGACATCTGTGACCTGCTCCAGCTTACGACCAATGCCGGTGTGACCGGTACGGTCGAGGAGATGGCAGAAGAGATCCGTACGAACAACGACAAGTATTTTCTCCATGATGTACCGGATGCACATTCGTTCGGCATCCTGGATTTGTACGGCGATTTGGATGCCTTTTATATCCTTAAGAAAATCGGAAACGGCGCGACGATCAGCACGGTCATGAAAAACTATTTCACCACCAACCTGACGGATACTGTGCGCGCAAAATTCTTCCTCGATAACCGATTTGCCGGCGCTGCGACGAAGGATGATATCCGTGCTTGCGTTTACGATACCTACTACGGAAACGAAGGCATTCGTACACTTGAGGGCAGCTATCTGCCGGATGGTGTCAATGCTGACCTTCGCCGTGCTTGCTGCTATGCGTTTGCCGACTATCTTTATGAGACAGCAAAGGCACAGATCGAGAATGATTACTACAAAGTTTTTTCCAGCCATACCTCTACGCTTGCTCCCGGTGTAAAGCAAGAGATCAAGATGGCGGTGACGCGGGACGATAAGCAGATCGTTTACTATCTTGCAACGGCTGACATTACGCGCAGCGACGTTAGCGTTCACGCAAACTATAATGATAACGACGGCTCCGTCTGGAAAATGGCGCGCCTGTCGGATCAGATGAAGGCGGCTGAGAAAAAGCACTCCGATCCGGATGATACCCAGCACTACGTTCCAAATTACAGCGCCGTTGCCGGCATCAATGCAGACTTCTATAACATGAGCAACGGAGCGCCCTCCGGTGCTTTGGTGATGGAGGGCGTGGAGTATCACGGCGCCGGCAATGCCAACTTCTTTGCCGTTCTCAAGGATGGAACGCCCATCATCGGCAGCAGTGCGGAATGGAATGCACATAAGGGCGAGATCCAGGAGGCTGTTGGCGGCTCCATCTGGCTTGTCCGCGACGGGAAAGTCGTTGTAAATGCAACGGATACATACTATAAAGACCGCGCATCTCGTTCCTGCGTCGGAATCACTTATGACGGGCAGGTCGTCCTGATGGCGCTTGACGGACGTCAGGAGCCGTTCTCTGCCGGTGGCAGCGCCATTGAAATTGCGCACATCATGCAGGATGCGGGCTGCGTTGCCGCGATCAATCTGGACGGCGGCGGTTCGACTACCTATGCGGCGAAGGGCGAGGGGTCGGAGTCTATCTCCGTTGTCAACCGGCCCTCGGATGGTTATGAACGCTCTGTCAGCTCGACGCTTTTTGTTGTGTCGACCGCAAAACCGTCGAATGTGTTTGACCATGCGATCGTTTCTGCGGATTATGACTATCTGACGATTGGCAGCGCGCTGCCGATTCAGGTATCCGGCGTTACGTCTACCGGCGGCGCGATCGCGCTTCCGGAGGGGACGACGCTGCAGGTGTCGGACGATAGCGTCGGTACGCTGAGCGGTAATGTCTTTACGGCATCTGCGCTCGGTGACGTACAGGTTCGCCTTGTCGCGGCGGACGGCACCGTGCTCGGTGTGAAGAGCCTGCATGTCGTCGAGCCGACGGAAGTGAAATTCAGCAAAGACACCTTGAATGTGATCTACGGCAAAACTGCACAGCTTCCGCTCGAGGCAACCTATAACGGAAATCCCGTGAAAATCAACCCCAATGATGTGCAGTTCGGTTTTCTGAAGATCTCGCTGCAGTCTATCGGTGAGTTGGAGGGCGGAAGTGTCAACACCACGAAGACGGAACTGGTGTTTGACTACCCCGAGGCGGGGACGATCTCTGGCTTTGACTTTACGCCAAACGCTGAGGGCAAGCTGCGCACGCTGACGATCGGTGCAGTCCAGAAAAGTAAGCTGCCTGAATTTCAGGCAACGATCAATCAGGAATTTGCCAGAGTGTACCAGATAGCTAAGGCCAACGGCTACTCGGATGAAGAGGCCGCGATCCAGGCACAGACTGCGGCGGTCAACAAGGCGCTTGAGACTGCAGCAAAGATCACGGTCTATATGTATAGCGACGATGAGGCAAACTTTGATTTTGCGCAGGCGACCGGTGGAAGCGGGGTGCTTGCATGGCGTCGAGATGTTTCCAACGCCAACTATCAAAACGATGAGCAGACTTACTATCAGATCGATCCCGACGGCGGAATGGATGCCAGCTATACTTTCGCGGTGGATATGTCCAAGATGCCGATCCCGGAAAAACTCACGACACTTTTGTATATGCTTCCCGGTGGTGATCAGGAGGGACGCACGGCGTGGGACTTCCTGCTGCAGCTTGCCGAGCGTATCAGCCCGCTGACAACGGTCACAATCACGTTGACTGCACCGCAGGGCGTAACGATCGATACGTCGAATCTGCGCCTTGCAAATGAGTACTTTACCTTGACATCTGCGGAGGTAAAGGACAATACGCTCACGGTCGTGTGTAACTTTATTCAGCAGGGAGAACCCATTAACCCCGCAACTGCGAATCCGCTGTGCGTGCTCAGCCGCTTGAAGCTGATTGCAACTGATGAGGCGGCATGGGATGAAAACGGCCTGCTCAACTGCCAAATCAGCGGCAGCCTCAGTTATGACATCTATGCCCACTTCCATGTGCTCAAAACGTTGGCACAGCAGGAAGAGTATCAGGTTAAGTACGGTCTGTATCCCTATGACAACAGTGAGAACATCAACGGTGACTACGGCGCACATTTCTTCGAGACGGTCACTGACTTTACCGACAGCTTCCGCCTGCAGAAAAACGCAAAGGAAGGCTGGCTCAGAGAGAACGGCACATGGTGCTATTATCAGGACGGCGCAAGAGTTGTCGGTGTGCAGCAGCTGCCGAGCTATGAGTCGGAGGAGAGCGGACAGTTCTGGTTCGACTTTGACAGCGAGGGCAAGCTGAAAGGAAAACTGACGGGCATTTTCGAAAAGGACGGCGCGTCTTACTATGCGCGCGCCGGCGTGCTCGTTTCCGGCTGGCAGTCGATCGCTGATGAGACCGGAACGTCCTATTTCTACTACTTCGCTAAGCAGGATTACAAGATGTATACCGGCGTTCGTACCGTTGATACGCTGACCTACACCTTTGACGATCAAGGCAGACTGATCCGCGGTGCGTTCCGCAAGACTGAGAACGGTACGAAGTACTATGTTGCCGGGGAATCTTGGTTCCGCCGCTTTGTGACGCTTGAGGAAGGGACGTATTGGCTGGATGAGAAGGGATACGTTGCCTATGGAAATGCCCATACCGTGACGACCAATGTCAAGGACATCACGTGGTATCACTTTGATGAAGAGACCGGTCTGCTGACAGGGCTTTGCAACGGCTTCATCGATTATAGAGGTGAAAAATACTACTGCGACGAAAACGGCAAGGTATTCTATGGCGCGATCAAAGTGGACGACGGCATTATCTTCACTGCGACACGCGGCAAAGTCTATGTGAACATGAGCTGCTACATCGACCAGACTACAGCGTGCAGAGGATGCACGCTGGAAAATGGCAAATACTGGTGCGATAAAAACGGCTATCTTGTCAGTGACGGCTTCGTCGATATCGATGGGGTCACCTACTACTTCACGGACTATGCCCGTGCCAAGGGCTTGACGAAGATCGGCGAGGACTACTATTTCTTCAACGCCGGCAGCGGCATGATGTACAAGGACGCAAATATGTGGGTGCCCGCCAACAGCTACGGTGTCGAGCCCGGAATGCATTACTTTGATGCAGACGGTAAGATGTTTGTCCCCGACACGGTCAATGGCAAACGGGCGATCGTTGCCGAGAACGGCAAGCTGTACTTCACCATCGACGGCGTGAAGATGGTCAACGGTCTGTATGAGCTGGACGGTGCGTACTACTTTGCACGGTACGACGGTACGCTCGTGACCAATGGCTCTGCATATGTGGAGACCACGGAGCTGAGCGGCAACGGCTGGTACGGCTTCGGCGCGGACGGCAAGCTCATCATGACCGGCTTTGTGACCGGCAACGGAAAGACCTACTACTACGCCGACGGCGTGCGTGCCAAGGGCTTGACGAAGATCGGCGAGGACTACTACTTCTTCAACGCCGGCAGCGGCATGATGTACAAGGACGCCAATATGTGGGTGCCCGCCAACAGCTACGGCGTCGAGCCCGGAATGCATTACTTTGATGCAGAGGGCAGGATGACCGGCAAGTAAACAAACATGATCCGTGTGCGGGGCCTCAGACAGGCTGATCGGCCCCGCACATATTTTCGTATGACTGAAAAAGAGGAATGGTATGAGGTTTCCAAACAACGTGAGACAGTGTGACCATCGAGCAGGTGTGGAGGGGAACAGTGGAATTTAGTGTGATTGTTCCGGCCTACAATGCGAGCCGATTTTTACACAGATGCATTTCTTCGGTGCAGGCACAGGGCGTGACCGATTGGGAACTGATCATTGTTGACGATGGCTCTGAAGACGGCAGCGCAGAGCTCTTGGATGCTTACGCGAATGAGGATCCAAGAATTCGAGTGATTCATCAGAAGAACACCGGTCAGTTTTTTGCCCGAAGAAGGGGCATCGACGCTGCGCAGGGAGACTATCTCGTTTTTCTGGACAGTGATGATGCGTGGATGCCGGATTGTCTGCAGACGCTTCAGACTGTGATTCATAACAATGCGCCGGACATGGTCCTCTACACAGGACGGGTGATCCGTGAGGGGTCTGGCGGCGCGCAGATGATCGGTCATGTTTTTGAGTCTGAGCAATGGCTTACCGTTTCGCAAATGAAAGAAATGCTCATTTCCGGGGATGAATTGAATTCGCTGTGGCTGAAGGCCTTTCGGCGGGAACTGTTTTTTGGTGACGATACAGATTATTCATCTCTTGCGGGGGTGCATTGCGGTGAGGATAAGGTGCAGCTATTTTACCCCTTGACACAGGCGGCAAATATCTTATATATTCCCAATTGCCTGTACAGCTATTATTACCGCGCAGACAGCACAGTACACAGCTTTGACGTGCGGGATATTTCAAGAAAGCTCTCCCAGGAAATGTTTTCCGTGCTTTCTCTCTACATGGAGCGGTGGGGTATGAACGACCGGAGCCATCAACAGCTGCTCGCGCTGTATCAGCTCAGGATGTATCTGAGCGTATACTTTGGCGTTCGCAAAAGCTGCGCGACGGCGCGTGAACGGCAGATACTCCGCAAGTACCCGTGGGGCGGGATCGAAAAACAGTGGCGTCCATACTACAGGGAGATTCGGTGTCGGCTCAGCGTTTGCGAGCGCATTAAGCTGCTTGCTGCAGCCTTGCGGTTGTGACGGTAGTGCCGGAAGTCGCGAACCGAGGAAGCGAAACATGAAACGAATTCTGATCGTAAATAACAATATGCATATCGGCGGTGTGCAAAAAGCGCTGCTGAACCTGCTGCAGACACTGCATGCCGATTATGATATTACGCTGCTTTTGTTTTATCGCGGCGGCGCGCTGCTCAACGAAGTGCCTTCGGATGTCCGCGTGTGTGCTGCAGACGGTGCGTTTCGCTATTTTGGCATGACGAAAAACGATGTGTCGACGGTTCGTGACCGGCTGCTGCGCACGTTTTGGGCAGGTACGACGCGCGTGCTTGGAATGCCCTTTAGTACACGACTTGCCTGTTTGCTGCAAAAGCGCATACAGGGGTTTGATGCGGCGATCTCTTTTTTGCACAGCGGGGCTGCACATACGTTTTATGGCGGGTGCAATGCGTTTGTCCTCAACTGCGTGGATGCGGAAAAGAAGATCACATATCTTCACTGCGATTATGGACAGATCCGCGCCGCTTCGACGTATAATGCCGATCTCTACCAGCGGTTTGACGAGATCGTGGCGTGCTCCGACGGCTGCAGGCGCGCGTTTTTGAATGCGCATCCGCAGCTTACAGGCAAAACGTGCGTTATTCCGAATTTTCAGAATGATGCGGCGATTGTTCGCTTGGCAAAAGCGCAGCCGGTCAATTTGGACCATGGACGGCTGAATGTTCTGACTGTCGCCAGATTCGGGCGCGAAAAGGGAATCCTGCGCGCGCTGCATGCAGTGGCCGCACTGGGGGCACTGCGCGGCGGGCTGCGTTACTATCTCATCGGAGACGGTCTGGAGTATGCCGAGGCGCAAAAGGTCATAACAGAGCTGGGGCTTGACGATACAGTCGTTTTGCTTGGCGCGATGGAAAATCCATACGGCTATATGCGGGCGGCGGATGTGCTCCTGATCCCATCTTTTTCAGAGGCTGCACCGATGGTTATACATGAGTCCGCTTTGCTTGGTACACCGATTTTAACGACCGAGACCTCATCTGCGGTCGAGATGGTGAAAGACACGGGCTTTGGCTGGGTGTGCCCCAACACGCAAGCGGGTATCACGCAGGGGCTGCGGCGACTGCTGGATGCACCGCAGATGCTGCGGACGCAGCGCGAGGCGCTTGACGGAGTTACGTTTGATGTGACAGAGGCAAGACGCAAATTTTCGGAGTTGATCAACGGTTATGAACAAGACACAACTTGATCACGGCGGTGTTGTAAGGACGGGCATTGGCGGTGCCGGTACGCTGTTTGGCTGCCTTTTGATCGCGCTGCTGCTCTGCATTGTGCAGATCAGCGGGAGCAAAATGCTGATTGCTGCCTGCTTGGCTGCCTTTCTGGCCTTTCATTTTTGGTCATGTTTTCAAAATGACGCTATGTGCGTGCTGCTGTTTTTTCTCCCATGGAGTCCGCTTTTGCGGATGGACCGCAGCAGCATCTCGTTATTTACCATTGCCTTGCTTGTGACATGCTTGTATTATTGGCAGAGAGACGGTTTTCGCCTGTCGCTGTATCAGATCTTGGTGACGGCATTTCTCGCGGTCACGACGCTGATCGCGAAGGCGATCCAGTCAAACCCCATTCAGAATCATTATCTGTTCTTTTTCATGATGCTTCTGCTGTTTCCTTGCGTGGCAAAGGGGCTTCGCGGCGCAGCCAATTTTTCGAGACTGACATTGTTTTTTTCCTGCGGCATCATTATGGCCGCGCTTTCCGCCCGGCAGATCGCGGCGTACCCGAACATTTCTCAGTACATCAAAGTGGATTCCTATCTGAAGATCACGCGGCTTTCCGGCTATTATCGTGATCCAAACTTCTATTCTGCGCATATTACCGCCTGCCTCGCCGGCGTCCAGCTGCTTATGAGCAGGGAACGGCAGCGCAGTCGGCAGATCGTCTGGCTCGGCGTTATGATGGTTCTTATCTACTGCGGGATGCTTTCGGCCTCAAAATCGTTCGTAATCGTTTTGGCTTGCCTGTTTTTTGTCTGGGTTCCGATTTTGCTTGCCAGAGGCAATGTGAAAAGAGGTACAGCCATCCTTGCAGGTGTTGCGTGCGCGGCTGCGGTCATGCTCTTGTCCGCGGCGGTTCAAGATCTGCTGCGCATGGTGATGTCGCGATTTTCGAATGCGTCAAATGTTTCGGATCTGACGACACACCGGTCGGAAATATGGCGGATGTATCTGCATGACCTTAGCTACGATCCCGTGCTAATGCTGCTCGGTTCCGGCTTTACCAGCGTCACGCTTAGAATGAAGGCCTCGCATAATACCATCATTCAGGGCGTGTTCCAGTTTGGTCTGATCGGGCTTCCGGTGCTGTGTACGTGGCTGGTAATGACGCTCAAGCGAGCAAGCGGCAGGAGCGGTTGCCGGAAAAATGCCTTTTTGCTCATGTGTGTTGGTGTTGTGCTGCCGTGGATGGCGCTGGATATTTTGTTTTTTGATGAATTTTTCCTACTGCCTGTCTATGCAGTGATCGGCGCTGGCTATGCGGCGCCGGAAATAAAATATAGTGACGGAAATATCGTGCGCGCTGTGGAAAGGACGAGGTGAACGTATGCAGATCATTTATGAGCTGTCCTGGCTATGGACGCTGCTGGGCATTGCGCTCGCGGCAGCAGCGGTCTGCGTGGCCGCCGCCGCGCTGATTGCGCGGGCATCGCAGAAGCGATTGGGTAAGAAAACGGCCGTGCTGATCGGCGTCGCGGCATTCGCGCTCGCCGTTGTGGTCGTCATTCTGCTTGCCCGCACGGCGATGCCGCTTTGAACGAAAGGGAGACATACCATGCCGCTGCAGATCGTCAGAAACGACATTACACATATGCAGGTCGATGCCATCGTCAACGCCGCAAACGCCTCGCTCTCAGACGGCGGCGGTGGGGTGGACTGCTGCATCCACCGCGCCGCCGGTCCGGAGCTGCTGGCGGAGTGCAAAGCGCTTGGCGGCTGCGCGGCCGGGCACGCGAAGCTCACGAAGGGCTATGCGCTGCCGTGCCGGTACGTTATCCACACGGTCGGGCCGCGCTGGTGCGGCGGCGCGCACGGAGAGCGAGAGCTGCTCGCCGCCTGCTACCGGTCGTCGCTTGCGCTCGCGCTGGAGCACGGCTGTGCGTCGGTCGCGTTTCCGCTCATCGCCTCCGGTGTCTACGGATTTCCGAAGGATCTGGCGCTCAGGACGGCGATTGACGCCATCGGCGATTTCCTGCTTGCGCACGATATGACCGTCTACCTCGTCATCTTTGACCGCAAGGCGTATCAGATCGGCAGCAAGCTGTTTACGGACATCACGGCATATATTGACGACCGCTATGCCGCGGCGCGTGCGGATGAGCGCGGTGCACGTCAGCGCCGCATGGAGGCGTATCCGGTCTGCGGCGCATCCGTGTGCATGCAGGCGGATGCAGCGCCGGCGCCGCGCGCCGTCGGAGTGCAGCACCCAGGCGCGCTCAAAGACGCACTCGAGCAGCTCGACGAGAGCTTTTCCGAGATGCTCCTGCGCAAGATCGACGAGCGCGGCATGACGGACGCGCAGTGCTACAAAAAGGCGAACATCGACCGCAAACTCTTTTCGAAGATCCGCTCGGACAAGGGTTATAAGCCTTCCAAGCCGACGGTCATCGCCTTTGCCATCGCTCTGGAGCTGCCGCTTGCAGAGCTGCAGGATATGCTCTGCAAGGCGGGCTTCGCGCTCTCGCATTCAAATAAGTTTGACATCATCGTGGAGTTTTTCGTCGCGCATGGCAACTACAACGTCTTTGAGATCAACGAGGCGCTGTTTGCGTTTGATCAGAGCCTGATCGGCGCGTGACGCAGCGTGTCCGGAAAATGTCGCCTGCCATGCGACCGGACAAAGCGCATACTGTCGTAAGATATGACTGTAAGGCAAAGCCAAGCAGTCATATTTTTTTATTCGGAGGTATGCAGCATGAAAAAGAACCTGACGGAGATCGTATTCATCCTCGACCGCAGCGGCTCTATGTCCGGCCTGGAGGCGGACACCGTCGGCGGGTTCAACGCCATGATCGCAAAGCAGAAAAAAGAGCCCGGTGAGGCGCTGATCTCGACGGTGCTCTTCGACGATGAGAGCGTTGTCATCCACGACCGCGTACCGGTGCAGAATATCGCACCGATGACAGAGCGGGATTACTATGTGCGCGGCTGCACGGCGCTGCTCGATGCCATCGGCGGTGCGATCCACCACATCGGCAACGTCCACAAGTACGCAAGAACCGAGGATGTACCGGAGCACACGCTCTTTGTCATCACGACCGACGGCATGGAAAACGCCAGCCGCCGCTATGACAGCGAACGGGTCAAACAGATGATCGAACGGCAAAAGGCGCGTCACGGCTGGGAGTTTTTGTTCCTCGGCGCGAATATCGACGCCGTCGAGACGGCGGGGCGCTTCGGCATCGGCGCGGATCGCGCGGTCAACTACCACGCCGACCGTGCGGGCACGCAGCTCAACTATGAGGTGCTGAGCGAGGCAGTGTCCGCCGTGCGCTGCAGTGCGCCGCTGGGTGCAGCATGGAAGGAGCGCATCGACGAGGATTTCCGTGCCAGAAAGCACGGCGGGAAACGCTGAGCCCGCTCTGCGGCGCAAAATGCACGCAGCCGCCGGATTTTTTCCGGCGGCTGCACCGCTTCTTTCCGGCACACGCTTGCGCAACGGGTGCAAAGGCGGTATGATAGATACACCGATATTGAAAAACGGAGGAGAAACTATGAACATTGCTGTCATCACCGGCGCATCTGCCGGCATCGGCCGTGAGCTTGTCTACGCTGTGGACAAGGACGCGGAATATGACGAGATCTGGGTCATCGCCCGCAGAAAAGAGCGGCTTGAGGAGCTGCGCGGCAAGTGCCGCAATCCCATCCGGCCGATCGCGCTCGACCTCTCGGATCTGAGCAGCATCGACGCCTATCAGGCGCTGCTCGAGCAGGAGCAGCCCGAGATCCGCATGCTGGTCAACGCCGCCGGCTGCGGCGTGTTCGGCCCGTTTGCCGAGGCGGACCGCAAGAAGCTCATCTCGAGCGCACAGCTCAACTCGCTCGCGCTCACAGGCATGTGCCACGCGAGCCTGCCGTATATGCATTCCGGCAGCAATATCATCAACATGGGCTCGAACTCCGCCTGGCAGCCCGTGCCGTTTCAGGCAGTGTACGGCGCGAGCAAGAGCTATGTTCTGAGCCTTTCCCGCGCGCTCGGCCGTGAGCTGCGTCCGCAGGGCATCCATGTCATGTGTGTCTGTCCCGGCTGGATCAAGACGGAGTTTCAGCAGGTCGCGCACCATGATGAGTTCATCCGCTACGTGGATAAGTGGTATGGCCCTGATGAGGTGGCGGCGCAGGCCATGAAGGATCTCAAGAAGAAAAAGAGCGTCTCCATTCTCGGTCACCCCGTGCGCCGTCAGGTGCGTCTGGTCAAGCTCCTGCCGGTGGATACCGTCATGGACATCTGGTGCAAGCAGCAGGGCATTGAGTGAGTCGTTACACATTTGAAACCAAAATATGCGAGGATTTGCGGCGTGAAAATATGCAAAACAGTAGCAATTTGCTTTCTACTTAGCTTTTTCGTCTTACTCGGTGCTTGCTCCTCTTCGCAAGATGTTGGTGCAGATCCAGAAAGAACAGAGCAACCAACAGAAGTGACGGTTGCACCCGTTGTTACAGAAACTCCGAATGTTGACGAGCGTCCGGCCGAGACTCCGGGAATAGAGCATGTTAATCTGTTGAGCGCTGATGAACAACGGTATGCCGGTGTTTTAGATTTGTACTATCAGGCGTTACGTGAGCATCAAGCAGCGGCTACACACTGGGATTCGAGTAATTACATACTGAATCTTGGCTTGGCGGAGAGCATTGTTAACCCATATTAGTCTTGGGAAAACGCGGAAGATGTTCTGGCGCGGATTGGATATGCCTTTTGGGATTTGAATCAAGACGGAGCAAATGAGCTCGTGTTGGGCTGGATTGGCGGTTCGTTTTGCCCAATGGAAGATGGCTATGTATTTGCTGTTTATACACTCTCTGGCAGTAGCCCCATCCTGAGTTTTCAGGGGCAGGAACGTGACCGGTTTGTTATAGGCGGTGACGGCTATGTATATCGTTCTGGTTCTAGTGGGGCTGCATATGCAAATTATGAAAAGTGCCAGTTCAATACACAGTGGCAATACTGTTTGAAGCCCATGGAATTGCTTTACTCGCAAATGGACGAGAACAATAACTACTGGTGGGAATATATCGTGGGTGCTGACTGTATTGCAAAAACAAAGCGCTACGAGAAACACGAAGAGTACATAGTCGATTCGGATTATGCTATCAGAACAGGTGAAGAATGGATATCGCGTGGGGTCTGCTTCAAGCCTACCAGTTTCGAAGTGTATGCTGCTAAACGCTTCTGATTTTCATTTCCCGTACTAACCCCCAGCCTGTCTGCATACACTCCTGTTATCGGGGGTGATGTGCATGAAACGCTGGAAGGTCTACGGCTGCGCGGCGGTGTTTCTGCTGCTGACAGCGGTGAAGATGATCGCACCGGCGGCGGCTTCGGATGCGCGCGCGGTGCTTGTTCCGGCCATCGGTGCGGACGATGATTACCGCGCCGTATTCGCCGAGATCCGCAGTGCATTTTCGACCGCACGGGTGGGGGAGCAGGATGTGCGGCTGCAGCCGTATCTGCCGGAGGTGGATATGTCCGCATGGGCGACGCCCGCGCCCGAGCCCACGCCGACACCGACACCGCAGCCGACTCCTGAGCCGACGCCGGAACCGACGCAGAGCCCGGAGCTGCAGGCCGCCTTCGCCGCGCGCGAGGCATTCCTCGACGCGCAGGCGGTCTATTCCGGCTATGCCGTCCCGGCGAACGTCAGCTACGCGGTCAGCGAGCTGCCGTTTGCGCACGGCTCTCCGGTCGCGGGCTACACCTCGTCCGGCTTTGGCTACCGGCTGCACCCGCTGGAAAACAAGGTCAAATTTCACTACGGCACAGACTTCGCGGCCAATTCCGGCACGACGGTCTGTGCCTTTGCTGACGGCACGGTGCTCGCCGCCGGGCAGAGCGAGGGGTACGGCAACTATGTCAAGCTCGGTCATGCGGGCGGCTATGCAACGCTCTACGGCCACTGCAGTAAGCTGCTCGTGCGCGCCGGTGAGACGGTGACGCTCGGTCAGCCGATCGCACTCGTCGGTGCGACCGGCAAGGCGACCGGACCGCACCTGCACTTCGAGCTCATGCACGACGGGTATTATTATAACCCGGAGTTTTACCTTGCCGCATGAAGCACCGCCGCTTTTCGTTCGAGGTACGCCCGGGGGCAGTCGTGCTGCTTGCCGGGCTGTATTTTTTGCTGCCGCTACGCTGGTGTGTGCGTCTGGCGCTGACCGTGACGGTGCACGAGCTCGGGCACGTCGCGGCGCTGATCTTGTGCGGCGCGCAGGTCTGCGGTCTGCGCATGGAAGGCTGCGGTCTTGTGCTGCGGTGCACGCCGCCGGAGGGGGCGCTGCGCACGGTCACGGCGGCGCTGGCAGGTCCGGCCGCCGGCGCGGGGCTGTTTTGCATTCTGCGCGGGCTTGGCTATACTGCGTGTGCAGAGCTGAGTCTGCTCTTTTCGTGTGTGAATCTGCTGCCGGTGCTGCCGCTTGACGGCGGGCGCGCACTGTATGCCGCACTCGCGGCACTGGCGGGGGAGCGTGCGGCGGAGCGGACGCTCGACGTGCTCGGCCTGGTGCTGCCGGTCGCGCTCATGGGACTCGGTGTGGTGCTGTTTGCACGCGGCATGGGGCTCGCGCTGGGCGTGTTTGGCGCGTGGCTGGCGCTTTTGCAGCCGGGAATGACTTGCCAAGGGGGAAAACATGATGTAAAATACTCCTACTATCATATGTAGGAGTGTAGTATGGATCAGCGACTGGAACGCATCCTGCCGCGCGTGCAGAAGCCCGCGCGCTATACCGGCGGTGAATACCGCCAGATCATCAAGGACAAGGCGGAGGTGGACCTGCGCCTCGCTTTTTGCTTCCCGGATATTTATGAGATCGGCATGTCGAACATCGGCATGCGCATCCTCTATGCCACGATGAACCAGATGCCCGGCGTCTGGTGTGAGCGCGTGTTTGCCCCCTGGGGTGACATGGAGGCCGAAATGCGCCGCGCGGGCATCCCGCTCTACGCGCTCGAGAGCGGCGACCCCGTCAGCGAATTTGACGTTGTGGCGTTCTCGCTCGGCTACGAGATGGCATATCCCGCCGTGCTCAATATGCTCGACCTGGCCGGCATCCCGCTGCGCAGCGCTGACCGGCCGGAGCTGACGCCGCTTGTCATCGCGGGCGGTACGGCCTGCAGCAACCCGGAGCCAATGGCCCCGTTTTTTGACCTCATGATCATCGGCGAGGGGGAAGAGGTCAATAACGAAGTGCTGGCGCTGTTCCGGCAGGCGCAGCAGGCCGGCTGGAGCAAGACGCGGTTTCTCGAAACGGCGGCGAAGATCCAGGGCGTGCTCATTCCGTCGTTCTACGTCCCGCACTGGAATCCGGACGGCACGCTGCACGACCTGACCCCGACGCACGGCGCGCCCGCGCGCGTGACCAAGCGCATCATTCAGGATCTCGACGCCTGTTATTATCCGACGGACCCCATCGTGCCGAGCACGGAGATCGTGCACGACCGTGTGAACGTGGAGCTGTTTCGCGGCTGCATCCGTGGCTGCCGCTTCTGTCAGGCGGGGTATGTCTACCGCCCGGTGCGCCCGCGCAAACCGGAGACGATCATCCGGCAGGGCATCGAATCGCTCAAAAACACCGGCTATCAGGAGGCGACGCTCCTGTCGCTCTCGAGCAGCGACTACCGCCCGCTCGACGAGGTGTGCGACGGGCTGCTGGAATACTGCGAGCCGCGCAGTATGAGTCTCGCGCTGCCGTCGCTGCGCGCGGACAACTTTTCCATGGACATCATGAGCCGCCTGCAGAAGGTGCGCAAGGGCGGCCTGACCTTCGCACCCGAGGCCGGCACGCAGCGCCTGCGCGACGCCATCAACAAAAACGTGCGCGAGGAGGATCTGCTCCATTCCTGCCAGGTCGCCTTTGAGGGCGGGTGGAACGGCGTGAAGCTCTACTTCATGCTCGGACTGCCGACGGAGACGGATGAGGACGTGCTCGGCATCGCGGAGCTCGCCAATCAGGTGCTGCACACATGGCGTATGCACGCGACGAACAAGGCCCGCGGCGTGCGCATCACAGTCAGCACATCGTGCTTCGTGCCGAAGCCGCACAGCCCCTTCCAGTGGGAGACGCAGGTGACGATGGACGAGTACAAGCGCAAGGTGCAGCTCCTGCGCGAGAGCATCAGGGCCAAGAGCGTGACCTACAACTGGCACGACCCGGATACCAGCTTCGTCGAGGCCGTGCTCTCGCGCGGCGACCGGCGCATTGCCGACGTCATCGAAGAGGTCTGGCGCCGCGGCGGCAAGCTCGAGGCGTGGGGCGACTATTTCTCGTTCGACCGCTGGATGGCGGCCATGGACGCCTGCGGCGTCGACCCGATGTTCTATGCCTGCCGCGAGCGCGGGAAGGATGAGTTCCTGCCGTGGGACATCGTGAATATGGGCGTGCGCCGCGCGCATCTGTGGCACGAGCGCGAGCAGGCCTACAAGGCCGAGCTCTCGCCTGACTGCCGTAGGCAGTGCACCGGCTGCGGTGCGCTCGCACTCATGACGGAAGGGGGCAAGTGCGATGCCTGAAAAGCTGAGACTGCGGTTTGAAAAGACCGGCCGTGCGATCTACATCTCGCACCTCGACCTCATGCGCACGATGCAGCGCGTGTTCCTGCGCGCCGACTGCCCGCTGAAATATTCCGAGGGCTTCAATCCCCACGCGCTCATCTCCATCCTGCTGCCGCTGTCCGTCGGCGTCGGGAGCGTGTGCGAGCTGATGGACTTTCAGCTGCGCGAGGAAGTAGACCTTGCCGCGCTGCCAGAGCGGCTCACGGCGGTCATGCCGGAGGGCATCCGCGCGCTCGAGGCGTACCCCGGCGGGCGCAAGGTGCGTGAGCTCAAGTGGCTGCGCGTGACCGGGCGGTATGAATATGACAACGCCGCTCCTGCGGACATGGCCGAAAAGCTCCGCGCGTTTTACGCGCGCGACGCCATCGTCATCACCCGCAAGACCAAGCGCGGGGAGGGACAGATGGACATCGTGCCAGCGATCTCGGAGCTGCACGTGCGGCCGGAGGCGCGGTTTGTGACGGTGGAGGCCGTCGTCTCCGCACAGGACCCGACGCTCAACCCTGACCACCTCGTCGCGGCGCTGCATCAGCTCGCGCCCGAGCTGGCCCCGGACTTTGCCGCCTTCACGCGGCAGGAGGTCTATACGGAAGATATGCAAATTTTCCGCTGAAAACACTTGCAATCGCGGAAAAGATGTGCTATCATCTTATGGCTTGTGCGAAACAGTGTTTCGCAAGATAACGACGGTCCGCTGCCGCGACCGGCTCTGTCCACCGGTATGAACGTCTGATAAAGGAAGGATTTCATTATGGATCTCATCAAAACTCTGACCGCGCAGTACATGAAACCCGAGCTGCCGGCCATGCGCGTCGGCGACACCGTGCGTGTCACTGTCCGCGTCAACGAGGGCAACCGTGACCATCCCTGGAAGCTGGAGCCGGTGAACCGGCTGGAAGCAGGGGAAATTCGCTCCTTCCGCAAGCTGTACCCCGCCTTTGCTGTTATCCTGTGCTGCATCCTCATCGGCTTTTTGCTGCTGACTGTAGAGCAGCTGCCCGCCTTTGGCTCTGCCGACTCCCCCGCTCACAATGAGGTGATGAAGCGCTATGTGGAAAAGGGCATGGAGGAAACCGGCGCGGTGAACGTGGTGGCCGGTGTGATTCTTGACTACCGTGCCTTTGATACCCTGGGGGAATCCCATGTGCTGTACACCGCCACCACCGCCGTATTCATCCTGCTGCTGTCCCTCACCGGGAATAACGATGAATCCGAGGAAGACAAAAAAATCACCCAGGCTGACCCCCTGCTGCGCAGCACTGCCCGGATTGTGGTGCCCCTGGTGATTGTTTATGGCATCTACGTCATCTTCAACGGCCACCTGGGGCCCGGCGGCGGCTTCGCCGGCGGCAGCGTCATTGGCGGCGGACTGATTCTTTATGCCCTGGCCTTTGGCTTTGAGCCGCTGGATAAGGTTCTCAATTTGAAGGTCTTCCGCATTGTGGTGCTGTGTGCCCTGTGCTTCTACAGCTTTGCAAAGTGCTATTCCTTCTTCTGCGGTGCCAACCATTTGGAAACCATCTTCAAAACCGGCATTCCTGGCCGCATTTTCTCCGCCGGTCTGATTATGCCGCTGAATGTGGCAGTGGGCACCGTGGTGGCCTGCACCATGTATGGCTTCTATTCCATTTTCCAAAGGGGGAAAATCTGATGCTGGAAACACTTTGGAACAGCCGCATCAATGTCATTGCCGTGATTCTGTTTGCCGTCGGCCTTGTCACGCTGCTGCTGCATCGCAATCTGTTCAAGAAAATTCTGGGGCTGAACATTATGGATACGGCCTCCTGCCTGCTGCTGACCTCCATGGGCTATATCAAGGGGCGCACCGCTCCCATCATTGTGGACGGGGTGACCGACGTGAGTCATTATGCCAATCCCCTGCCCGCCGGACTGGTGCTGACCGGCATCGTGGTGTCCGTGTCCGTCACCGCCGTGATGCTGGCACTGACCATCCGGCTGTACCAGCGGTATCACACCCTTGACCTGGACGAAATCTATATGATGGCACGCCAGGAAGAAAAGGCCGAAACGGCCGGCAAGGAGGGGGATGCCAAATGAGCTTTGCCGCAAACCTTCCCCTGTTCTGCATTGTGGCGTGCCTGGTGTGCAGCGTGGTATCTTCCGTCCTAAACGGCAAGGCTGCCCGGTATCTCTCCATGGCGCTGTGCGCCGGGTGCTGCATCTGCTCTTGCCTGGTGCTGCAAATGGTGTTGCAGCTGGGTGAGCCTGTCACTTATATCATGGGACACTTCCCCCACCCCTGGGGCAACGAAATCCGCATGGGCATTCTGGAGAGCCTGTTTTCTTCCGTCTTTTCCCTGGTGATGCTCCTGTGCCTCATGGGCGGCAAGATTCGCCTCCAGCTGGATTTGGCCGAAGACAAGCGTCATTTCTA
>ERZ773194.2109-NODE-2109-length-19539-cov-22.482704_pt1 | contig 19539 bp, 14 predicted proteins | sample MGYA00511240_ERZ773194 | MGnify/ENA primary metagenome ERZ773194 (study PRJEB29015, sample SAMEA2737774) | human gut metagenome | biome: human gut; feature: human-associated habitat; material: faeces | place: China | collected 2012 ... | reverse complement strand
AGTTCCTTCTCTGACAAAGTTTCATTGTTCTCCAGTTTCTTTTTAACAGATTGGTAGATTTCAGCATCTGGCAGGCTATGAATGAATACCTGCTCCATTTTTAAAGTTAAGCATGGTGTTTTCCATGTATCTTTTGCCGTCTCCACATCTCCCGTATAGATTACAATCATACGCAATTCTGGTATTCTTATACCTTGTGAATCATATCTCTGCATAATCCTACCAATATAGTTAATATACTTGACACGATTGGAAGTCTTATCTTCTGACTCATAATCTACGATTGCCACTGTATCATCTTCCAGTAAAAATAAATTGTCGATACGCATTTCATTTGCCGATACTGCTGGCAAATTCGTAGGCAATACTTCCTTAATCTTTGGTAGTTTCAAGCCGTAAGCATCAAAAGATTTCTCCTTGTAGGTTTCACTCATCAACTTGAATTCAATGTCTTTGTTCTGGTACGCGATTCCTTCTGGCACTGCCAATCCCTCCTTTTTCTAAGTATAGCATCCCCTTACGGGGGGAGTCAATATCGACAGGCAGAGCCTGTTTTACCCCCTTATTGTGACGTATCGGCAGGTATGATTTTACCCAAAAAGACTACCAGATACATCTTGTAAATGGTAGCCTTCTCTTGATATTCTATTCGATTGTTTGCTCGATCCTTTCAACATCTGTCCTTGATAACTCAGCAATACGCATGATAATAGGTACATCAATTTTCTCTGCAAGCATTTTCTTTACCAATTCTTTTGTTGTTTCATTGATACCTTCTTTCTTTTCATTTTCCAGACTCACTACAAGTGTATCAATCTCATGTTTCAACAGACCTGTAATCCGCATGACACGCAAGCGGTCAATCCCCTCTGCAAGCAACTTATAGCCAATTTCATACTGTGTTTCCAGAATTTCTATCTGCTTTCTAATGCACTCATAATATTGGTTATCATTCTCGACAGCCATAGAAATTCCTTTTTCTACTGCCTTACGCAGTTCTGTGTTGATTCTCTCCTGCTCATCTTCATCAATAAATCTCTTCGCCATTGTTTTTTCCTCCTTGACCATTTTATTTTATCTTAGTACCCCCTATATCGAGAGTGTTTCTGTGCTGCCTTAACCTCTGCCAAGATATTTCTTCCGCTTCATTACCCAGTCCTTGAATATTTCCTCCGTAATGTTATGCTCATCAAAAATACCTTTATAATATGTATACAAGTCTTTCATGTGCTGACTGTCAGATATAGCCTCGGCAGAAACAGCACGATAATATGTAGATTGACTGATACTCAGCGTGTTACATATATCTTCCATTTTTTTACCCTGTATCATCATGCAGATAATAGATACTGTGTAAGCATTTGACTTATCCACCCGTTTGTTGATAGCCTGGGTGGTCGTTCGCCCACGCTTAATGAAATCTAATTCCTCTCTCAGCTTTCTGTTTTCCTCTTGCAGGGATTCAGCCTGCTTCTTAAAAGTATGAGCCTGCTTCAATACATCATCCGCATTATCCTGTCCTAATAATGCATTCCTCAAATTGTTATTTAGGTTTCTCTCATGTTCCAACGCCTGCTTCAGTTTGGTAATTTCATTTACCATAAATTGCACCTCCAAATCATTTTTATCTTTGGGAATGTGCAGTACATCCCCAAAGGAATTTACACTTTATAAAATACAACTTCGTTGCCGACTCACTTATGAAACAAAACTATATACGCTTGGAGAAAAGTGCTCATGAAGCAGTTGATTATATATGTCTGCCTTCTCCCTACTCATGCTTTTAAAGAAATCTCTTTCAAGCAATATAGCCATACCAAAACGATAGTCATTCTCCTTACGGTAAGCGCAGGACTCAAACCTGTTTTTTGAGTTTGGACGATTATTAGAGTTTTGTTTATTTGTTGTCTTACGAAGATTTTCTTTCCTATTATCAAAGCGATTACTATTTATATGGTCTGCCTGTATCCCTCTGTAAGCATCTTCTATACCTAAAATTAATCTGGATGCTCTAATTCTGCTTTTAATCTTAACCATCGGCATTGGGTTTTCATAAAGTCTTGTGTTATCATGTCTGTCATTCAATGTTAAATTTTCATCTTTGAAATATTTCTCATAATCTTGGTAATCAAGCAATGTTGGTATTCCAACGCCTTCGTTGTTATATACTACAGCAACAACTGTAGAATTATTGCCTGGGTACATAAAATAATCTGTATAACAATTTTTGTATTTTGTACTTCTTGTCTTCACCTTATTTATCCTACATGCACCACGCCTTGATAATGCATCAGAAATTGTTTCCCCATCTTGTAAACCAAGCAAGAAAAGTGCAGGATTATAAAAGTCATAGTTTCTATAACTCATGATTTTTTGTAACCTTGCATCCCTTTTGGCAACTGCTTGTAATTCTGCCTGCGTATTCATAGCATTCTCCTTTCTAATCGCTGTGTTCTCCATACCTTCTCTGTTTAGTAAATTTTTCATACTAAATACCTCCTATACTAAATTCATTTTTTTGGTACATCTCTGATTTTTTACACTCAGAGTTTTCCACGAAAAATTTTGTGAAAAATTTTCTACACAGAATACTTTCATATCGAAATGCGATAAAAGGTCTTAGCAAACAGTCTGATCAACTCGCTTTGCGTATGATTCATTATGAACGCAGTAGGTTCTTGAGCGTTTTTCAAACGGCTTACCCCCTATTGTTTTTTCAAATACAAAAATAGCTACCCTACTCTCGTAAAATAGCCTGTTATCGATACCAATCTGATGAACACACTTATTTGTGAAGCTGCATCGCATCGTCTGTTTCTTTACTGCCCCAAATACAGATACATATTCATACCTAAATCGTAAACTGAAAATACAGACTGCAGAACATACCATTTTCATTGGTTTCTCGAAAGTATTGCATAACAATCTGACAGATAGACTTGCGATTTCATGCGTTCTTTGCGATTATCTCACTTCTGTTCTCACCGGCATTGCACAATAGAATTGAAAAGGATGATTCCCATAAAAACAGACTATTCTTTATGGGTTATCTTGATATGTTTGTCTTAGAGGAATATTTTTTATTCTTTACCCCCTTATTGAGAAGAAATGTATACCATTCTTAGATACAAAGAAAAAGGATATGCTCTACACATACCCTTCTGCTTAAGATAATTTACAACTTTAAATTCCATCGAAACTTTACTGCTGGCTCCTGTACCTGCATGTTATAGATACTCCGAAAGTAATCCGCTGTCTCATTCGGCGGTATTTCCTTTCTCTCAAATGGTGGCACGATAATCACATCATAAATGCCGTCTGTATTTAATACCCTTCTGCACATAACAGCATCTTCATACGTGTCAGTCAACGACAGCACAAAAAACTCATCTGGATTTCTACTTTTTACAATCGCCACTACATAACTGTTCAGCCGTTGAGCCTGCTCAACAAGTTCCTGCAATTCCATACACAGACACCTCCCTGTTTCTAAGATTTTATAAGGTTCTGTATAGCTTAACTCCATCTCTTTTGAAAAGCAATAGAGCCTTTCAAAAAAGACAGATATCTCGTAAGAATATTAAGTACCCCCACTAGGATTGATTTTCTGAAGCGTAAAATACCAGATACTCCATCGTATTATCCTCTGCCTTGCAGCTCTGATACACTACATAATCACCTACATAAAACTCTTCCACTTCCTCTCTCAAGGGAATAAGTTCTTTCTTTGAAAGGTCAATGAAACTCACATCATATGTATTGTTCTTCATAATACTATCTGAGCAGTTTTTGCATAAAATCTGGCTCATTTCCTCTGGATCTGGCTTGCTATCATCTTTGACTCTCAATGTTATATGTGAAATCTTCCGCTCACTATTGGTTCTTACTTCCACCGTAGTCCTGTTTTCTCCATTACTATTGATACAGTCTGTATTGCCACTTCCTTCTTCCATCTTAAGCGTATATACTTCAAATGTATTCAGATTGAGGACAGCAACACCATCTTGATACAAAGACAGCAAGCCTCTATCCCCACATAGAAAGCAATCCTCTTTTAACGCATACTCTGTCGGCTCTTTTACGTTCTCCAAAGTAGAACAGCTACATACCCCCATTAGAAGCAAACTTGCTACTGATACCAGAAATGCCTTTTTCATCCAAATCCCTCCTCTCACAGAACTATAGTGTCTATACCCATATTATAGTGTCTGAACACCAGTTATTACAATATATTTTTTCTTGTATTCTTAAATAGTGTCTGGAAACACTATACTTGTAAGGGGGATACATATTGATACGTCTCAGAATCAAAGAATTATTGGAATCAAAATCGCGTACAAAATATTGGCTGCATAATCAGCTACACATGGACTACCACAACCTGTCTCGTTTAATGGACAATGAAACTGACAGCATACGCTTTGAAAATATAGAAAAACTCTGTACTGTCTTGGAATGTACACCAGATGAATTGTTTGAAATCATTCCAGATGAAAACCATGATATTATGCTTTAAGCCTCTCCTAAAAGAATTGGGAGAGGTTCTTTTTTTCTTGCTATGAAAACAAAAGATACGATTTACAAACGGAAAAAATGATACATTATCTCAAATAAAGTGAGTTGTTGTAAGAGCCAAAGAAATACCTTCAAAAAATAAAAAGAACTTGAAGCAGATTTTTGTTGATATTGAGCACTGATTCCAGAATGTATATACGTTTCTTAAGGTATCCGCTGTTTTGGGTTCTTTCCCATGAAAGCATTTTCTCTATGGGTTAGAAGAAAGTAGAAAAATGATGTGTCTGACTTGACTGCATAAAAAAGGCGGAAGTCCATGTGACTTACCGCCTCTTTTAATTACCCCCTTGTTTATCTCAACATATCATTTGTTGTAGCACTAGGGATTTTAAAATCTGCACCACTTACATACAGATTATGAATGAGTACTGTACCACCTTTGAAATAGTCTGTGTTGGTTTGTACCCTGCCTTTATTCGGCTGATACCTCTGCTCTTCTGACAGATACAAATTGCTTTCTTTCTTCGTATCATTTTTAAAGTACAGAGTCAAATACCATTTGCCTTCATAACTATTGTAACTCTTCTGCTGTGCTGAATTCTTGTTATCACGCCCTGCCGTACTATCTGGTGTCAAACCGTAATCTATCTTATCTGTTAAAACAATGTTCTTAAATTCAACAGGGTCACTTTCATACCTTCTGATAACGAATGTTTTTACCTCTTCATCGTACCAGTTATCTTCCGTGTCCTCGGTTCTAACGGCATGAGTTCCGCCGTCCTCAGTATTTACTTTCTGAGACTTGTTAAAGGCATCTTTTGTGTCCTCAACAGCCTTTAGGATTGTCTGGTACATATCAGACTCTTCAAAGAGTGCTTTTGCCTCTTCTTCAGAACACTGATAATCTGTCTTAATCTGATTTAGCAATGCCTGATACCCCAATCCTTCCGTATCGATTGCTCCTCTGCGGATATAAATAGGATACTGAGTGGTCTCCCTGTGTTTTGTTGACTCATGCTTATCTACCAGACTACTCATAGAAACATTGAAATTGTTATATTCTTTTTCACTGTTCTTGCCTGCTACTTTGAGAGTTACATCAGCATACAAGTTCTTCTTTACGGATGTTGCCCATTCCACATACTGTTTGAACAAGTCTTCCGTTGAGGATTTATTTCCCCATGCGGTGTATGGATCTCGATTCTCCACACTTGTATCGTTTACAACAGAATAATATGGGATAACGTTGTCTTCAGACAATTTAAATCCATTCTTGTCCTTATCATAATTTACCATGTCAAGGGCATATCCATACATCTTAAGCTGTGGTTTTACTTCCTTCACATTCAATGTAATGTCTGAACCGCCGTAGATGACTGGCAGGTTCTTGTTGTTACCCCCTTTGATGTTTCTTGCCCTAGTTCCAGTACCCATTGTATCAGAATAAATACTTCCAGATACTAAGTCTTTCTCCGCATCTGTGTCGATTCTCATCAGATACATGGATTTGGGCTGTACCTTTCGTATCTCTTCTGACATGGTTAATACAGTCCTTGGAATGATGCTGCCTCCACTCAATGTATCCGTACTATTCGTGAAATACGCCCTCATTCTAACTTCTGGGTAGAAAGACAAAGGTTCACAGGTGGCATTTGCACCAACTGCGATACGATACTGCTGTTCCTTTGGAAGTGTATCTTTATATGCCTCTGTATTCAGTCGCATTCCAGTCTTGAGTGTGCCGTACTCCTTATCACCGGAGTAAAGTGTCTTTCCTACTTCCATCGTATCTGTACTGTATTTGTAAATCGTTTCTTTCACATCAATATCCAGTCTGTAGATTGGGAAGTCATTATATTTCAGCGGTCTTGCACCACTACTTGTGAGTACTTGATAAGAATCCTGTACATCTACATCACCATCTGCTGTTTGTTTAATGCCTTTATGGGTTAAAACAGATACGCTGTTAGGCTGTGTACCGCCTTCCATCCAAAATGAGTTGAATGAAAATCTATCTTTTATCTTTGATAAATAGACTGCCTTGGAATCACGGACGGGTGAAACAGTAGTCTTACCCCCTGTTGGTGTAATACCGTAGGTATTACCATGTACTCCAGTTAAAATATTACGTTCTGCTTCTGGCAAGGAATTCATACTCAATGCTGATATTGTTCTCTTATCACCATGAAGCCCTCTGGATAAGTTGAAAGCGTAAGTATACCTTTTTGTTGCTTCTCCAGAAATATCATTGATACCCTTATCAATGTTATCTCTCGTGTAGGACTCACCAAGAAGTGTGTTATAGTAAATCAGCCTCTCTGTCGTACTCTTCTTATCAGCATCCAATGTAATACCTTTCTGATAATCCGTAGTACTCAAGTGGTAAGTGTTAGTACCCCCGTATGATTGATGTGACTCGTCACTAAATACGCAGGTTCTGTTTACCACATTCTTAGGATTTACTACGCTTTCTCCACTGTTTGTAAGGATACCATTCTTTGAAGCAAGGATATCTGCTTCGATTTTATTTAACTGATAATCCTCTAAGTGGATATCCGTTGATACTTTGATTTTCTCTGGTACATCTATTTCAAGTACAAACACGCTATACCCATCTCCATTTTTACTTCCGACAGATACGGTAGCTCCTTTTGTTGTACTCTCCAAAGTTGTGTTCTCCTTTGAAAGTAACTGATCAACTTGAGACTGATACTCTTCAATACCAAACATATCTCCAGTAGTAATACTTTGTGCCAGTGTGTTCCAGAATGTACCACCGGAGTTCTTGTCTGATAATTTATACTTCTCATTGGCATCACTGTTAGCTATCATAGCAATGTAGTATCTGGAACTGTCTACCTTGAATGTTCCTTCTTCAGCTAACGTGTGTTCCACACTATCTTTACCCCCAATAGAGAGTTTACCGTTTAAATCCTCATCATAGGAAAGTTTGGCATAACTGATATAGGATTTTACTGGCTTGGTTTTCACTAAATACTGGACTGCGATACCCAGTTTCTGTTCCTCACCTGTCAATGCTATTTCTCCAGTACCTGCTGTACTTCCGTTGGATGCCTGTAACTCCGCTGATGATATCTGACTCTTATTGTTTACCATTGCAGTCAAGTTGTACTGTAAATTTACTGGTTCTGCCTGCTCCTTTTGTCTCATGTTCTGTATGAGCTTATCTGAAACTCTACCAGACAGTGCAGACTGTGCAAGAAAGTTTGCCGTATCTTGTGGTGTTCTGTATTTGTAGACTGGCTTGTAATTACTTCCTGCATTAAAGTTACCAGAATTTACACTGGTTATCTGAGCCTTTGTACTTCCTTCTAACTGCTTACGCAGGGAATCGAGGTCTTGCTCTACTGTCATCTTGCCACTTCCATTGGCTAAAAATGCACCGTAAGCGCAGGTCTTGTAGCCTTCTTGATATGTATTGGTAATATTTGTGACAAGGACGGGAACGCTACCGCCGTTCTCTGACATACCCCCTTGTATATCGTGATTTTCAGTAGTACCTGCTGTCAGATTTCCGTCAACTGGCATGTTTCCACCTTTCTGCGAGATAGCAGATACCCTTGAATCCATGTTGTAGTTTCCATCTTCTGTCTGGGTTGCTCGTACTGTGATACTTGTTGCTGCTCTTGTTGTTCCTTCATAACTCAATCCAAGCACACCGAAGCCGTAACGCCAATTCAAACTTTGGTGTTTTCGTGCCAGTATATCGGCAACACTTCCCGACTTGTTATTGATTGGATTGTTATTGAGGTCATGCATCGTATAATACTGTGCTAATTCCGTTAATCCGATTGTACCATTGGAATCTCCATAAGGTACTTGTTTATCGGAGTAATGGTTTCCAGTGACATCATACACCGTCTTGAATACAGAACTGAGTCCTTTGTCTACGATTTCATTGGCTGTAGAGAAAGACAGGTAGCCTCCGCCGTTAAATCCTATTACCGGCGTAATAACAAGTACCCCCGACTTGGAAATAAATTCCTGCTTACTGATACCACATGTAAGTCCTTTCTCAGCCAGTAAAGCAGTAAATCTGTCATAGAACTGAGAACGCTTTTCAGCGTTATAAAGCATACCATCGGGATTATGTACATCTGTAAAGTTCTGATTGATATACTCAGCCAGTCCTTCAAATCTGAAGTGAGCATGTACGTTTGTACTCTGCTGTCCAGACAAGTCTCCCTCACCAATCATATTTCTTAACGTGTTGTCTAAGCTGTTCGCATCTACTGACAGAATCGTAGCTGCCTCCTGCGTGGTAACATTCGCATTATTCACCGTCACCAGTTCTCCGTTGTCTACAATAAACTCTGGAGCATTTGTACTGATATCATTACGGTTGGCTGAAGTACTGTATAAGCCTTCTCCGTTCTTTAATACTACGATACCTGCTCCGCCTCTGGTGTAACCTGCGTAGTTGCCACGATTTATGTCTCCTTCTGTAAGCAGGTCTGCTCTTCTTGCAAGTGAAAATTTCACACCGTAAGTTGCGTAAGTACCATTGCCCGTAACCACACTATCATTGACACCACCAGAGCTGCCTCCGCCCGTCCATTCTGCTCGTGCTGTCTGACCTCCCAGTAATAACAGGAATGTCAGGGCTATCAGTGATTTCTTTATCCTCATTTTGACACCTTCTTTCTCAATGTGTGCAGTAGGGCAAACAGTCGATCTCTGTTTGCTAAACTCATACCCCCTATTATGAAGATTACTCCAGATAATACTGCCACTACCCAGCTTACTCCGCCTGTCTGTGGGAGCATGGTACTGCCTCCAGTTCCATACATATTCATATCAATGTCTTTCACACTATCCACGAATCCAGTTACTTCTATGGTTTCTGATACCTCAATACCAGAACTGGTAGTGGCTGTTATCTTATACTTCCCATTATGACTGACTGAGAATGTATATTCCTTACATGGTGTCTGGCTTGACTCACCATTCAACATCAACACGCTGTCAATATTACTGTAGACTGTAATCGGAAAGTTCGTGCCTGTTAGAATACCATTCGGTAACTCACTGTAAGAAATATCTGGCTTGGCAGTTGATATCTCTTCCTGTTTGGGAGCGGTTACCCCCTCTATACTGAAGTCTGAAGTAATCGTTCTGATATTAGTACGCATACTGACTGTAAAAGTACCATTCATACTGATAGGGAATACCCTTGTTACTCCTTTTACAGTGTTACCAGTATCAATATACTTCTTTAGGGCTTCATCAGAACTCAATACCAAATTTCCTTTGGAATCCTTGATATCGAAGTTCATCAGATATTCTCCGCCAAGCTGTTCTGGATACTTACTAAAATCATAAGCAACAGACACGTTAGCCTGGGTCTTGTCATCAGCTAGTGAAGAACTGATACTGATACTTGGTGTCTCAAGGAATGTATCATCATAAAGCGTATTGGCGGCTTCTTGTGAGTTGACATCCATGTTTCCTAAGTAATCTCCTTGTGTAGAAAATACTAATACTGTAGTGGGTGATTCAGTTCTTAGTGGAAAGGATATTAAATCTTTACTGGAAGCTGTTTGGATCTCGCCAGTGTGCTTTTTGATGTACTCCGTCAAAGAATCAAGGTCTTTCAGACTATCGTCTTTCTTTAAGTACCCCCACGTGAATACTCCATCAGAATTGTATTCTCCAAAGGAAATGTCAGATACCTTATCTGCTGTTTGATTGATACTTGGAATGAGAAAGCCTTCCTCTCCTCTACTACTGTCTAAATACCCTATGAAAATAAGGTCTTCAGTCAGTAAATATCTTCCTGAAGATACTTCCTCTTTAAAAGGATTTTTTATCTTCTGTTTAAGAACATCTAAGTTCTCATTGACTGTGATACTGACTGGGGCTTGCTCTTCTGTCTTAGGAGTGGTGTCCTCTTTAGGGGCTGTCGCTGACTTCGTATTCTGGATTGTATCAGTTGCCCCTGTATTGGAATGCTCCGTTAGAGTTTCCTCAGTTTGCTCTGCTGCTAGGACTATCTGGGGCGAATAAAGACTACTCGATATAGATAAGGCTAACAGCGTACATACGATTGTTCTCTTCATGTCTAACCTCCTTATGTAATTTTCAAAGTTCCTTTCGGGGGAAAACGCATACCCCCTATGTAATCTTGCTATCGCAAGGTGATACAACTGTACACTCTACTCCGCACATGACAGAAGATAATACAGCGTCTTTTCGGTTGTTTTATTTGTCTGTTATACTTCCTGCTTGGATTCCACATACCTGTCACCTCCCTCTATGCTACTCATGTACTTTTGGTACACTCGATTGACTTCGTTCTCATCAAATACTCGTACTCCGCTTGGTAGGCGTCTGCACTTTAATCTTCCAGTATCTACCCAGTTTCTTATGGTTACACTGCTGACTCCGAATAAACGAGCTACCTCCGATACTCTCATCATATAAACTACCTCCTTACCATCTCACCTGCTCAGTGGTTAGAACTTACTCATTGAACGTGTTTACTCTCATCTTTATTCTTATCTTACACGTTGGAAATTCGCCCGACTGCGGAGAGATTTTCTGTAATGTTTCACTTACTATATCCTCATCTCCATCCTGTCATACAAAGCATTGAGTTCTTTTCACATTTTGATGACAGTCCGCCGTATCTGGGCGAGTACGCATTCTGACTGTTCCTATAAAAAGAGCCTGCTCATGCGGTCTTGACATAAACAGGCTCAGACTGATAGGGTCGCATATGAATACGGCAATAATGGGTTTAGCTGATGATGTGCCTTGTGGGCGAAACTGCTAATCTGAGAGAGCTTGCCGAAGACTTGGGGAATCTTCAGACTGCTAGACCAACTTCTTATATACGTCTGGAATCTTTATATTAATAAAAGAGGAAAGAAAAAGTATGAACAAAACTATGATATCCATATGAAGTTCTGTCTCTCTACTGTATAGCAATCGTTTTCCTATCAGTGATTCCATCATCAACTCACGAGTGATAATGTGTCTCTACTGTGGTTCTCTATTCAATTCGTATCTTAAAAATTATAAATTGGGAAGTTTTTGAAAAAGGCGGTTGCCACAAAAGTGACACCGCCTTGAATAGAATTTTAAGAACTGATACCCCCGTGTATTAGATATTGTATTCGTAATCATGATGATTGAAGAATGTTCTAAACTCCTCACACCTAAGGTTATATTTCTCATTTGTTTGGAGATACCCTTCATTTGGTGGAATATTACTTATCATAATCTCATAATCACTGCACCATAAAAACTTCTTCTCTTTGTCTGATGATTTTTGATTTTGCATTTTTACATCATCATCCATATAATTGTAATACACATACAATTTATCTTTTAATTTTTCTGTATCCTTTGGCACGTCAGCACGTACAACTTGACGACCATTTTCTGAAGGTTGTGGTGGATAAAGGAACAGTTTAAAATACTCTTCTAAAGAATACTTATCATTTTTCTTATCTTTGATAAAAACATTTCCATCACGTTTTGCAGGTAAATTGTTATTCGTTATATAACTCTTACATGAGAACACCCAGTTACACTCTGTTTCTCGAAGCCATTTCAACATCTTCAAATGTAAATCATCTGAAAATCCACAATTATACTGTTTTGTAAGGAAATATGGTGGGTCTAAATAGTAAATTGTATCAGCCATATTGCCTTCTTCTTTTTCAATATCCAGAATAGCTTCAGAACTCTTTGATGTAATTTCTACACCTTTCAATCTTTTATTGAACTCTCTAAGCCATGTCGTTTCACTATCCATGTGTCTTCTAAAAGTTTCAATGCCAGTTTTATCAATACCAGTAGCATCACTAATTGCTACCTGCCTACTTGAAAATCCATGCACAAATAGGAACTTAAAAACAGCTTCTTGACTACTTTTAACTATACTATTATTATTTGAATAGCCACGATTTTCAATCTGACTTCTCCAATCATTGTTATCAGTATTATTAGCCAGATCTCTGTAATAAGAATACCATAAAGCAATATATACTTTCATATAGGAGTTCACACTCTCTTTCATCAACACCTCCCATTCCATCTGAAGTCTTTTAGCTATAGCATCTTTGTCATTTTCAAGATTATTTAATGTAGCATTAAATAACATCTCTATTTTGTTATCATACTTAGTGTTCAAAAGCACTTTTTTACCATTTTTACTTTTCTGAACAGCATAATCTGAGTCATTAGCAATATCTTTGGCTGTATCCTTCATAGAACTAATAGGCATATACCCTATTTTATCTAATTCTTTTGCAATCAGATACTCACTTCTGGCACAATACTCAGCCAGTTTGATATCAGAAGTTTTGTAATTCTCCAATATGTTCTCCATAAATCTAAAATTTCTACTACAATGCCAAATGAAATTTGCCACACTGGTATCAAACTCATTAAAATATCTAGTACCTTCAATAAATCCTGCCATATTAGCTGTTACAGTTCCAGTACCGCCAAACACATCATAGAAATTCATATCAGTTAAATTTTGACCTTTAATAATATACTTCAGTAAGATAACAAGGTCTTCTCTCTTCCTACCATCTCTATGTAAACGGACAGCGAAGTAATCATCAGATGAAGTCTCAATCGGTGCGATAGACTCTGTCGCTGTGGGCGTCTCTACCCCCATTGTTTTCTCAAGTCTACCCATAACATAGGAAACATACTCTTCCTCAGTATCCCATACCAAATCTTCTTTATCTTTTCTGTTTCTCCATAAGGTTTCCAGTACCTCTTTTTGCTCATTTGGTTCTAATGCTCTACAAGCTTCTATTTCTTTGGAAATACTTAGCCTTTTAAACTCTTTACGCACCAAATCTCGTTTAAATCTTCCTACCTTTTCATCTGACTCCATATATAACCACAGAAGATGCTTAGTATAATAAATGCCCAAATCAATACGCTCATCTTTCAAGTCCTTTAAAACATCAAAGTTCTTTGCAATCTCCATGTATATTTCTCTAAAATCTTGGTTTGTGCCTAATATTCTTTTAATTTCATCATCAGTTTTACATAACAATACCATGCTCTTATAAATAGCACGAATATTGTTTGCAATAGCCTTTACTATAATATGACAAACATTATTCCATTCAAATATACATCTCTTATAGAAAAGATAATATGCAACAGGATAATATGATTTACCCTTGATTTTAAGTCTTGCCTTTCTCCTAAAACGTTTTATCGCATTTTTATAATCTGGATTATCTTCTGGTTCATCATATAAAAGAAAACCTATAGACTCAAAAGAATAATCAATATCAAGTGGTGATTTTACATCTTTTTCATCTTCTTTTTCAGCCTTTTTACGCTTAGGTATATTGTCTTTATTAGGCTTTAACTCTGGCACAGACCATACTATCCTCTTTAATACATCTTTTCCAAAGGCTACAATATTAGCTGTTTCTGTACCACCTTGTAATTCACCACGCAAACCTCTCCCTACCATCTGAGTTACTTGTAATTCTGTTGCTTGAGAGTTTGCAATAAATACAGTTTCAGTGTTTGGAATATCAACGCCTTCCTGCAACATCTGAACACTGATTAGGACATCAAACTCTTTTTCTTTATCCTTTATTTCATTTCCATCGTCATCTTTCCCTCTATAATTATCAATATCACTTTTAATTTGACTTGCCTTCTTTTGTAAAAACTCAGAAACTACTTTCTGTTGTACCAAAGTATCATGTTTCTCTTCCTCATATAGCTTACTTTGAGCATCATATGTTTTTACATTCTCTATATGTTTACGCTGTCTTTCTATGTAATGAAACTTAGATGGCTTTTCTAAATCTTTTAATGTAAGCAATGTATCATCAATAGAAATGGCTAATCCACATTTTACACCTCTTCTTTTAAATTCATACTCCAATTCAAGAGCTGCTCGTCTACTGGGCATGAAAATAATTGTCTTACCAAAATCCTTTACACCTTTTATTCCATTGCAATAGGTATCTACTACTTTTTTAACAATTACTGGGGCATTTTCCATATCTTCATCGCTAGCCTCTATTTCCAACAATTTAGGTCTTGACAATACACCCCTACTGATTAAATTGTTCATAGAAATCTGGTAAGCATAACTTGTGTTTGTACTGGAGTTTCTTTCAATGATTACACCATTTCTGTTAATGTTTTCCACTACTCCATGTCTAAATATTTTCTCCAAGTCATCAGTTAATGGAGTAGCCGTTAGTCCTATAATATGCACCCCAAAATCCTTTTTCTTCTTAAGACGTTCAATATGCCTCAATATTTTCAAGTAAGGCTCTGAAGTTGCATGATGTGCCTCATCTATGATAACAGTTAAAGTCTCTGCACTTTTTACCCAATCTTTAAACTTATTTTCCAAATTCAACTTCATAGACAAAGTCTGCTGAGTGATGATTACAAGGTCTTTGTCCTTTATATCTGTACTATCAAAGTTCTCACCTTTACTAGATAAGTAACATCTGGAAACATTACTATTGGCAAAATTTTCAAACACACCATCTGTCTGTTTCAGTAGAACCAATCTTTCAGCGATCCACAGCACCTTATTGCCTGGCTTATTGAAAACATGCTTGTTCAAATAACTTATCGCTACCCTAGTTTTACCTCCACCTGTAGGTATTGCTACTATTGTTGAATAGGAATCTCTGTTCGTATCAAGAAAGGCTAAACTCTCAATAGCATCATCTTGATACTTAAATATTTCACTCGTCTCTCTCTTCATAATCTTCTGCTCCAGTATATATTAGTTTTTTATACAGACTTCTTTTTTTCTCAGTATCCATGTCTTTCCAGTTTTTCTCAGCTTCTAAATACTCTGCATCATCCAAATGACTGACTCTCAACTCATACTCAAACAAAATTGACTCCTTACAAAATATATCATCTTCAAACTTTATATTTGTTAAGATTTTTTTATTATATGAGTTTTGCAACCTTGTGTAATAACCTCCGATTGTTTTCTCCTTAAGGTAAATTTCACGCTCCACAGCACTTCCCAATTCTTCCTTCAATAAATCGTCACTTTTCTTACAAACAACAATCCACTTACAGCCTAAAACTTTAACTAATTTCAAAATAATTTTCCTATCCTCATAATTGTCATTAACAGTTAAATCTAAGAAAATGACTCCTTTTTTCAATCTACCATCTGTATAACTATATTTTCCATCAGGCAGTTTATGTCTATCTTTCGTTTTTTTCTGCTCTTCAAAATACGTTGATTTGATAAGTCTTGGCTTTGTAACTCCGTTCACTACCATTGGCAAAAAAACAGCATTTTTTATTTTTTCAGCCTCCTTTTTATCCTCTGGTATATCCTCTTCCAACCAGTTTACTAATTCTTTGGCAGAATCGTAAATAACCCCCACATTTTTAATACGTTCATGCAAATACTCTGCTATAACAAATACCTTAGAGTCAAATAAAACACTATCTTCGTATAATTTCCAAAGAAAATACTTCACAGCAATCTTAGTCCTATTTATGCTTTCCTTTTTCTCTCTTTCACAAGGATAGGTCATAAAAATATATCTATAATTTACCCTGTTTGAATCACGTTCATCTCCATACTTCTGTGAAAATGCTTTTTTCTTTGTTTCTTTTTTTAAGTCACCTTCAAATGTTTTCACATGCTTAATTAAATCTTCATATTCAATACACTTATCCCAACTTTTTAGTTCATCCCTCAAAAGTTTACGAAACTTTTGATAATCTGTTTTCAATGTGTTATATAAAATACAAGCATTAGAGTCTCTACAAAATATAAATTCTTCCCTTGCAAAATATAATGCCTCCAAGATAGTACAGTCACCTGATAAATCAATAATTGCAGGATAATCATTCACTTCCAAAATTCTTCGTATAAGAACATCCAATATTCCCCTATTATTTCGTGACCTAAAGCCAACTTCTTCATAGTTCTTCCAAAAGAAATCACGATATGGCTTTATTCCCATTCTTTCTTGATGTCTTAAATAGTTTTCTTTTTTACCTTTATAATCCTTTTGCTTACTAGGTATTACACCAGTTCTTATTGTCATAAATACTTCCTTTGAAATACCCAAACGCATAGACTTATGCACTTTTCCATCTTTACCAAAATATTTTTTCTTACCTTCTTCACTATATACCATTGTCATAAGTTGTTTCATAATTACACAGTAAATTGCCTGTACCAATTCTTTAGGATACTGGTCAATCTGACTATACTGTTTTGCAACTTGATATAAAGCCATACATGAGTCATCATAAGACATATCTTTAATTTCAAAAAGCAGGTCTTTATCCGCTGGGTTAATTATTCCTTTATACTCTTTTTCCCAAAAGGGAATTATATCATCTAAACGTTTCCAAAACTCCTCAGGTGTCATTTATTTATCTCCTTTTATGCCATTTCTTTCCAGTATATTATACAATTCTCGACAGATAAATAGTTTTTTCCAGATTTTTACAAAAAAAAGCAATGCCAGTAATGTGACATTGCCTAATAATTTTAATCTTCAATTTTTCGCATTTCTGCTTTCAGTTCTTCAATTTCTCTATGCGTGTATGTTTTCTCAGTATTATCATTGATTGCATGTCCAACTATACGCTTTAAAATGTATTCTTCCATCCTTACTCTTTTAGCCTTTGTGATGAACGTATGTCTCGTTTCATGCGGATGATGATCCATTTGCAGTCTTTCCACAACCTTATTGAATCTCCCCCTATATTTATCATACGTCATATAAATGCCTTGCTGACCGTTAATATCATTAAACAAATAGTTGCTGCCCAACTCTTTCGCTTCTGCGTATCTTTTCTCAATTAAAGGTTGAATCAATGGGTGAATGGGTACGCATCTGTCCTTTCCTGCGTCCGTCTTCATACCCCCGTACATAACTTGTAGTTCCAAATCTATATCTTTGATTTTTAGTATTGCAAGTTCCTGCGGTCTCCAACCAGAATAAATACCACATAACACCATATCTACAAACGCAATTTTATCTACATTCTTCCACAGTAAATCAATTTCTTCCTTTGAAAAGATTGTATTCTTACGCTTTTCTCTTACTTGTTTTATTTTCGTTTCTTTATCAAGTTCAAATGCCCTTGCATAATTTCTATCTACTATCTCACGTGCGTATGCCCAGTCAAACATCAAGTTGAACATAGACTTAATACGTCCTTTCGTGCAGGCAGATGCGTAGCGTTTTTGCCCCTTTTCTTTACCTCTATCTGGTATTATATACCCTTTGTCCATACATTCTTGCAAATGATAAATTCTAATATCACGCATTTTCATGTTATACAGACCACTACAATAACGATAAGCAGATGTTATGGTTCTCTCAGATGATATACTCGTCAATTTCTTAAAGTAATCTTCTGTCCACTGTTCATACAACTCTTTAAATGTAATATCCTTCGTATTCAAATCATAAGGACATTCTTGATATGCGACTAAGGCTGCCTCAGCTTCTGCTCTAGAAGCGTAATATCCTAATGTCTTTAAATTTTGTTTACATCTTCCCGTTTTTGGATTTAACTCCCAACCGACAGTAACTCTCACACGCCACGGCTTTCTACGTTTCCCTCCTTTCATTTTGTATATGTTACCAGTACCATTTGCACGTCTCATTTAGACACACACTCCTTTCAAATAAAATTTTCACTTTATTTACATGAACTCCATGTGTATCTAGCATCTGTTTAAAAACTCCAGTTTAAGAAAGGCTTAACCCACCATAAACTCAAGTGTGGCTTGTGTGGCTTGTAGAGTGTGGCTTGCGTGAGTCTTTTATGAGTCTTTTAAGCAAAAAAACAGGACTTCCCAAGCCGAACTACGACTTGAGAAGCCCCTTAAAATCAAGGTTTTTCGCCCCTATATTAGAATTTGCCAGCCTGTGCTGATTCCTCGATCGCTACTGCAACAGCAACAGTCATTCCAACCATCGGATTGTTACCAGCGCCGATCAGTCCCATCATCTCTACGTGAGCCGGTACAGAAGAAGATCCTGCAAACTGAGCATCAGAGTGCATACGTCCTAATGTATCTGTCATACCGTAAGAAGCCGGTCCTGCTGCCATGTTGTCTGGGTGAAGTGTACGTCCTGTACCACCACCTGAAGCAACTGAGAAGTATTTCTTTCCTGCTTCGATGCATTCTTTTTTGTATGTTCCTGCAACTGGATGCTGGAAACGTGTCGGGTTTGTAGAGTTACCTGTGATAGAAACGTCAACGCCTTCTTTCCACATGATAGCTACACCTTCACGTACGTCGTTAGCACCGTAGCAGTTAACTTTAGAACGGAGTCCGTCAGAGTAAGAGATTCTCTGTACTTCTTTCAGTTCTCCTGTGCCATCCTCCGTGAGAAGATCCATCGCCGTATCACAATGAAGCGAAACCGTTTCATGCATCGCTCCCGCAAAATCATCTGTTTTTAAAAGTACACGGATTTGTTCCATCTCCTCCTGCTTTACCAGAAGTGCTGCTACAATCTTTCCTGTTTCATTTAGTACAAAATCAGAAAAGGCATAACCGATCGTCAGATCCGAAATTTGGCATACAGTGGGCGTTCCAAGCAGGCTGTAACATTGCATATCTCCGGTCGTCTGTTTGACTCCCAGCTTTTCCAGTTCGATCGCATAGGTGCCATCCGCCTGTGTTTTTACACTGATCAGCTTATCATTCAGCTTTTGTTCATATACAGTAACGCCGCTGACCGTTCCGTCCGTTTCCGCGTATACCTTTGTCGTTTCAACGACCGCAATCGGGTCTCCGATTTTAACGCTGTCGCCTACGCGGACGCTCACCTTTTCGACCATGCCTCCAAAGGGCGCGGCGATAACCTGCGTGTTGCTCGCCGTCACCTCGCCCGCGAACACCGTTTCGCCAAGCGCACCCATCGGAATCATCGCGGCGAGCGCAAACGCTGCAAGTGCTGCTGTCTTTTTCATGGGTCTGCCTCCTTATGCTTGTAGCTCTCGTAGGGGTTTTTCATCAAATCCGTCGTGCCCACC
>ERZ773194.2102-NODE-2102-length-19638-cov-3.025379_pt1 | contig 19638 bp, 15 predicted proteins | sample MGYA00511240_ERZ773194 | MGnify/ENA primary metagenome ERZ773194 (study PRJEB29015, sample SAMEA2737774) | human gut metagenome | biome: human gut; feature: human-associated habitat; material: faeces | place: China | collected 2012 ... | reverse complement strand
CGATTTTATATAATTGCATTTGCTAATGCAATTATTCAGTAGACATTAATTATTTGCCGAAATATACGCCCTTTTTGCATTACACACTGCGCAAAGTTCGAAAAATCAAAATGCGGCGGGCTGACTTAAATCTTGAAGGCTCTCTCACTGTGTTTCTCACCGATTACCGTTTTAATTCTTAATGCCGTAAATAAATTCCCTCAGCGCGCGCGAATTGGTCTCAAAATCAACCGAGAAAAGACTGCGCCCGCCGAGTCCTCTCATTCCGCCGTAGCTGCCGCTTACAGGAACGGTCATCTGCTTTATTTCCGCGCCGCGGTATTTAGGCGCCAAAAGCAGCAGCTCGGTAATCTCAAGCCGTGTGAGGTTAGTCTGTACAAGCGGCAGAACATTGTTGAGCAGTCCGTTCAGCTCGGCTATATCAAGCTCTTTCGTTTTGGTGACGACCGCCTGTATGACATTTCTTTGGCGTTCTATCCTGTGCCAGTCGCTGTCTATATGTCTGCAGCGAGCATAAACGAGCGCCGCTTCCCCGTCCAAATGGTTTACACCCGCAGTATATTTTGTCAAGCCCGTTCCCGCATTGACATAGCCTGCTTCTGCCGCAGTCAGTGTAATATCGATTCCGCCGACCGCCTCTATCCCCTTTTTGAAGGTGGCAAAATTCACGCGTATGTATCTTTCGACATCCACCTTAAAGCACTCACGCACCTCGCGCATCATAAGATCCGCGCCGCCGTAGCGGAAGGTGTGGGTCAGCCAGTCGTACTGCCCCTTGTATTTGCCGTCAAGTATCGGCATACCCATACCGCGCTCAAGGCTTGCAAGCTTTAAGGAGCCGTCCTTTTTGCCGACCGACATGATCATACAGCTGTCGCCTCTTGCGTTCTCGCTGAACTCCTCGGTATACTCGTCTGTGCCTATAAGTAAAATATTTAAGATTCTTTTATCCTTGTAAATTTTACCGGTAGCGTCGATAGCGTCTTTTTCTTCAAGATCGGCTATCGCGTCGTTCATTCGGCTTTGCTCACCGATCGTTTCGCTGTCGTTTGTATCAATAGAGCCGTTCCACCTGAATTTACCGTCGCTGAATTTTATTAAATTAAGCTTTGAAAGATAGAATATTACGCCGCTTGCAAGCAAAAGCACAATGACAAGCGCGACGGCTATTATTATTTTAACGGAGCGTTTTATTTTTTTCATAGCTTTCTCCAGACCATCTTATTAACAACACCTGTGTAGGACTGAATTATTTTCACGACCTTGGTCGATACATTTTCCTCTGTATAATCGGGCACGGGTATGCCGATATCACCGTTTTTATTCATTTCCACGGCGGTGGTTACTGCCTGCAAAAGGCTTTTTTCATCAATTCCCGCAAGAATGAAGCATGCCTTGTCAAGCGCCTCGGGGCGTTCTGTCGATGTGCGTATGCAAACAGCGGGGAACGAGGCTCCCACGCTTGTAAAAAAGCTGCTTTCCTCCGGCAGAGTGCCGCTGTCGGATACAACGCAGAACGCATTCATTTGGAGCTTATTGTAATCGTGGAAGCCGAGCGGCTCATGCCGAATGACCCTCTTATCAAGCTTAAAGCCGCTTTGCTCCAATCTCTTTTTAGAACGCGGGTGGCAGGAGTAAAGTATAGGCATATCATATTTTTCGGCAAGAAGATTTATCGCCGTAAACAGTGATAAAAAGTTCTTTTCGGTGTCGATATTTTCTTCTCTGTGAGCGGAAAGCAAAATATATTTCTTAGGCTCTAAATTAAGCTTTTCAAGAATGTCGGATTGTTTTATTTCCTCTAAATTATGATGAAGCACCTCCGCCATAGGCGAGCCCGTAACATATGTGCGCTCTTTCGGCAGCCCGCACTCGGCAAGATAGCGGCGGGCATGCTCCGAATACGCCATATTAACATCGGATATTATATCTACGATCCGTCTGTTTGTCTCCTCGGGCAGGCATTCATCCTTGCAGCGGTTGCCCGCCTCCATGTGAAATATCGGAATATGCAGCCTCTTTGCCGAAATTGCCGACAGGCAGGAGTTTGTATCGCCCAAAATCAGCAGCGCGTCAGGCTTTATTTGGTTCATAAGCTTGTACGAGCAATTTATTATATTGCCTACGGTAGCACCTAAATCGTCGCCTACTGCGTCCATATATACCTCCGGATCTTTAAGCTTCAGGTCCTTAAAAAACACGCCGTTAAGATTATAATCGTAATTCTGCCCCGTGTGCGCCAAAATGCAGTCAAAATACTCGCGGCATTTGCTTATCACCGCCGCGAGCCTTATTATTTCGGGGCGCGTTCCCACTATTATTAAAAGCTTTAGCTTGCCGTTATCTTTAAACTTAACATCGTTGTAATCGGTTTTTATATTCATTACAAATTTCCCTCCGCTTCAATAAGTCCTGAAAGTCCTGAGAAAATCGTTCGCAGTGCCGTCTTGCGGTGAGCGGAGCCGTACTAAAGTACTGCCCCGAACCAAAAGCGGTGCTGCGGGCGATTTTATCGGACTTATACTTTTTCAAAGAATGTATCCGGGTGGTTTGGGTCAAACTGTTCGTTAGCCCACATAAGAGTCACAAGGTCTTCCGTATCGGAAAGATTTATTATATTGTGAGTATAGCCCGGCAGCATATGCACAGCTTCTATGTTATTACCGCTCACTTCAAAACGGAGCACCTCGTCGCTGCCTATCTTTCTTTCCTCAATAAGCCCGTGACCCGATACCACAATAAAAAATTCCCACTTAGAATTATGCCAGTGCTGACCCTTCGTAATTCCCGGTTTTGAAATATTAACGCTGAACTGCCCGCAACCCGCGGTTTTTAAAAGCTCTGTAAAGCTGCCGCGTTCGTCAATATTCATTTTAAGCGGAAAGCTGACCTTTTCCTTCGGCAAATACGAAAGGTAGGTTGAATAAAGCTTTTTCGCAAAAGAGCCCTCCGGCATCTCGGGCATTAAAAGCGTTTTCGGCTGATTTTTAAACTGCTCCAATAAATCCGCAATTTCACCGAGGGTCACCCTGTGAGACACGGGAACCGCACAGTACCGCCCGTTTCTGTGTTCGCGGTCTTCCAGTGCGTCAAGCATTTCCGCAACCAAATCATCTATGTATACAAGCTCCAGCTCTGTATTACGATCGTTCACGGTTATGGGCAGATCGTTCGCCGTATTGTTGCAGAAAGTGGCTACGGCACTGTTATAGTTTGGTCTGCACCATTTACCGAACAGGTTCGGAAAGCGGTAAACAAGCACCTTTGCGCCTGTTTCCTCGGCATATTTGAAAAAAAGCTCCTCTCCCGCTTTTTTGCTTCTGCCGTAGTCGTTGTCATACCGACCTATCAGGGTCGCCTGAACAGAGCTTGACAGCATTACCGGACATTTATTATTATGCTTTTTAAGGATATTAAGCAAATCCGAGGCAAATCCGAAATTGCCCTCCATAAACTCCGTATTGTCCTTCGGTCGGTTTACGCCCGCAAGATTAAACACAAAGTCCGCCTTTTCGCAAAAACCGTCAAGCAGGTTCTTTTCGGTATCGATATCGTATTCAAAAATTTCTTCTATTTTAATATTCCGCGTTCTGTCCTTATTATCGCGGATATTTTTCAGCGCCGCGCAAAGATTTTTACCGACAAAGCCTTCAGCGCCCGTTACAAGTATGTTCATCCGTTACTCCTTAAAATTGAATTTAAGACCCACCGCTTCAAGCTCTTTTCTGTAAGCTATCACCTTATCCGGCTCCGTTATTTTTGCCGACTCGACATTTCGCTTTATACTTCCGCGGCGGAACGGTATCTGCAAAAAGCGCACCGCCCACATTAGCGGCAGCAGTGACGGATGATCCTTAAGGCATTTATATCTTGAAGCCATTGCGCTGTAGGTTGGGAACATTCGTTTTAAAAACAGACTTTTTCTGATAGCGGTCTCGCTGCTTTCCTCTCCCGCCGTTTTGACTGCGGCGGATAAAACATGCGTATCATGCGTGCCGTAAGAGCCGCTGCCGAAAATTGTATTTGTTATGCGGTCGGACATATTATCGGGGGCTTCCCCGCCGAACCAAACCTTAAGCGTATGCTCGGTGTTTTTGTAAAACTCCGCCAGCCGCAGCTTTTCAAGCTCACGCTCAATATAGCCGAAATCAAGACCGGGGTGCTTATCCGAAAAAACATACAAATCCGTCATATGGCGTATGCCTATGCCGCCGTCGCGGTAGTGCTTGGCATAATGGGTAAAAAGATATACATAAGTATCCTCATCCCGCATGTCATAACGACAGCCGTTACCCCGTCGTGCAAAGCGCCAGCCGTCCCCGTAATATTTATAATAATCCTTATTATAGGAGGGTATCAACCGCTTATGCAGCTCGGCATGCAAAATTCCCTTTTTATCCCATACAAGCTCATGATCGCTTTCGAGCACCTCATTAAAGCCGAGCGCAGTCATAATCGGGCGTGTTTTTCCGTACTGCTCATATCTTATAAGTATATCCGCGTCTCCCATTAATCTAAGCTCGGGCTGCGGGTAAATAAGCTTAAGGCATGCGCCCTTAAGCGGCATATAATCGATTCCGTTTTCATCGAACGCCTTGTATATGCAGTCAAGCGCGTAAAGCTGATTCTGCGAAACAGCGACGCTCTTGAAAGTCGCAAGCTCCAAAATCCGCATTATATCCTCCGGCGGGGTAAGAGATGAATACTTGGCGCCGTAATAGATTACCGGTATTATCTGATGCTTTTTTGCGGTTGTCAGCGCCTCTTCCCAGTCAAAGTCCTCCGGAACCGAAACACTCTCGCCCGTAAGTGCACTTTTTACAAGCTTTAATATGCCGATTTGAAAGTCAGTCATTTTAAATTCTCCGAATTATAAATTTAATTCCGCAAGCTCCCTTTGTATATATGCAAGCGCCGCAATTTTTGCCTTGGTCTCTTCAACATTCAGCATTTTTGTGTTATGCGAATTAAATTCCGACAGCGTGTTGCGTTCCTCATCGCCCTCGCTGAAGTATTTATCGTAGTTAAGACCTCTGTTATCCGCCGGCACGCGGTAGAACTCTCCCATATCCACTGCCTTCGCGCATTCCTCGTTGGTAAGCAGCGTTTCGTACATTTTCTCGCCGTGGCGGATGCCTATGACCTTTATATTTTCAGGATTTCCGCCGAACAGCTCGCAAACCGCTCTTGCCTGTGTTTCAATTGTGCAGGCGGGCGCCTTTTGTATAAGCAGATCGCCGTTTTCGCCGTGCTCAAAGGCGAAAAGCACCAAATCGACCGCTTCTTCAAGCGACATTATAAAGCGGGTCATCAAGGGCTCTGTTACGGTTATCGGCAGACCCTTTTTTATCTGGTCGATCCACAGCGGGATAACACTGCCGCGCGAGCACATAACATTGCCGTAACGAGTGCAGCAAATCTTGGTTTTGCCCGAGCTTCTCGAACGCGCAACCGCGACCTTTTCCTCAAGCGCCTTTGTGATTCCCATTGCGTTTATGGGGTACGCCGCCTTATCCGTAGATAAGCATATCACACTTTCCACCCCTTCGTCAATAGCGGCGGTCAAAACATTATCCGTTCCGATAACATTTGTGCGCACCGCCTCCATGGGGAAAAACTCGCAGGACGGCACCTGCTTGAGCGCCGCGGCGTGAAAAATATAATCTACGCCGTGAACGGCGTTTTTAATCGACTGAATATCCCTCACATCGCCTATGTAAAATTTGATCTTATCCGCCGACTCCGGCAGCTTGCTTTGGAATTCGTGGCGCATATCGTCCTGCTTTTTCTCATCCCTTGAAAAAATGCGGATCTCGCCTATATCCGTTTCAAGAAAGCGGTTAAGCACGGCGTTGCCGAACGACCCCGTCCCGCCGGTTATCATTAAGGTTTTGTTTTTGAACAGTGACATATTTATTTCCTCCTAGTTTTCAGAAAATCTGTTGCCGTTTTAAATTCCGTACTCTTACACGAAACCGCAAAAAACGGCAAAGAAACAGATACTGCAATTATGACTGCTTTTATGAGCAGCATTATTATTCCGTTTGGTATATTGCGTACGGAATAATAGGCAATAATCAAACCTAAAACTGTTGCTGAAAAGTATTTTATTTGCCCTGTCCAATAGTTAAGCACAGGTGCCTCAAATATTTCTTTGAAAAGAATATTGGGCTCATACCAAAAATTTGTGGCTATAAGGCTTATTGCTGTAGCAAGTAAAATACCAAATGTTCCGCAAATTTTTCCTAAAGCAACCGAAAGCACTATATTGATTGCAGCACGGATAAGCATTAAATATTTTACCTGATCAAACAAGCCGTTTGCTTCACGATACATCCATATAGGGGTAATTGCATTTGTGATATAAAAATTAAAAGCAATTATGAAAACGGTTTTACTGTCAAACAAATATTTTGAGCCCAGCCACACCGTTATAACATCATTAAAAAGCAAGCTGAATCCAACCAAACCAAGCGCCGCTACAAAATGATAAAAAAGCAATACCATACTGAATATTTCATATTGTCTTTTCTTGTCTCCGCCGGCGCCAAGATTTCCTATCCCGCTTATAAGCGAGGTTGATATAATGGCAATAAAGCCCTGTATCGCAGATATAAGTGTGTAATAATTTGAATAAAAGCCTACGGCAGCGGTGCTTACAAGCATTGAAATCAGGATATTATCCGTATTGTTTATTGCCACACCGCCTATTTTATAAACAAATGTAGAGTATATCCTGTTTCTTATAGGCTCCTTTTCAAAGCTGACAGGCTCTGTTTTATCCTTTAAATGCGGATGAATTTTATTGCATATAGCATTAAGAATAAGGTTGTTTATAATTGTTGTAACAACGGTTGCAGAAACATAGACATAATAATTTTTCCATATTAAAAGAACTATAATATGCAATACCTGCAAAATAAGGTTGGATGAAAGCATTACAAGCTTTTGTATTCTTTGCTCCTGGCAAGCCGAAAGAAATGCCACCTTGTGAGCCACAAAATATGATGCAACGGTATTCACAAGGAAAAGCAAATAAAAAATGATGAGACTGTTATCGTTAAGGCTGCTTTTAACTATAAATTTCAAAAAAGGTATAAGAGCAAGCCCCACCGCAAATATGCCGACCGCAAGTACAGTGTATATTTTTTTGAAATATTTAAGCAGAGAATTTATAAGCGGTATATCATTATCCGCAACCGGTTTATAAAGCGAGTATAATACGGCAGTATCAAGCCCTAATTCTGCAAGCGATAAAACTGTGAGTATATTTGAATAAAGACCGTTAATGCCTAAATAATCAATAGACAGAAACCTTAAGAATATTCTTCTGCCGACAAAGGATAATATCAATATCCCCATTTGCGCGGCATACCCGAATACAATGTTAAGTAATGCGTTTTTACTTCTCGAGTTACTCATTTGCGTTTTATCACCCAATTATATCGTTTTTTTAATCGTCTTAAAAAAAGTAAATTCGGAAGTCTGAAAGGCTTTGTTACATATTTTTTGCAAAGTTTATCGGTTGAAAGACCGTTATCGTAATCGTTCCAAAAATCGTTAAGCTTCTCCTCTGCAATAGCGTAAGGCTCTGAAAATGATTTATTGGTTTTGAGAGCCGCTTCCAACGATACAGCTTCAAAATTTAAACCGTTTTTGATTTTATCAAATAAAGCAATACCCTTATCCGAATTAACGGCAAGAACCGAAATTCCTTTATTGTAATTCCGCATTTTAAAACAGGAAGGCTGATAGCCCCAAAAATCCGCAAGTGTAATGTCGCCCTCACGGTGACTGCTTGTATATTTGCAGGTATGGCAGCTTTCTCTTAAAGAATAGCCGATATTAAAAAGTGTGAAATACGGGTCGTCTACCGTATATTTTCGGTAATCCGTTCCGTCCTCAAAATCAATACGAACGCTGCAATAATCCCAATACGGCGATTTATACCTAAGTCTGACATTCGTAATCTTTTTGTTATACTCGCCTGAAATTTCATTTAAAAATCTTTTAAAGCAGTCATATGACGGTACTCCGTGGCAAACCAAATCAACGGTGAAGAGTCCGCTGTAGTCTTCTCCGAGAAATGATTTTAAAGCGGCAACCTGGCAAGGCGTTCCGGTAAACAGCACTTTCTTCCCGTTTTCCAACAGTTCCTTTACCCTTATGTAGATATTGCCGGTGTCGCTTTGAACATATTTTGAACCGCGGAACATTTCGGCTTGTTGCTCATCGAAAGCTATAGAGTGTTTTGCGTGAAAATCCGCATCCCATTTGACCCCGACAATTGCACCGCCGTCTTTCAGAATCTCATTTTCCAAGAGTGAACAAACTCCGCCTGAAGTTGATTTCTTTCGAGTGTCTCTGGCAACATTCCATGCCGCATATACATTTTTCATAGTACATTCGGTTTGCTTTTCTGTATTGGCGGGACATTTTTTCCTGCACAGACCGCAATTTATACATTTATCCCCGTCTATATGAGGATATGTAAATCCGTGTTCGCCTTTTTTCATTGTTATTGCATTTTTAGGGCATAAATTTGAACACATCCCGCAACCGGTGCAATGGCGCAAATCACATATTTCCATTACTTCATTTCCTTATTTCTTTACTAAAAATTTCCGGCAGCTTATCATAGTAGTTTGTTTCAAAATACGGCGGCAGCTTATTGGTCAATTCTTTATTTAAAACAGATTTTGCAATTTCGTAAGCTCCGTCAAGTGAATCCGCCACATATACATAATCGTCATAAACGCCCTTAAACCATTCCGCGCCCGTTATAACCTTGTGGTCGGTAGTTTTAATAATAATTACAGGTGTTCCTGCCGCCAACGACAATATAGTGCCATGATATCTGTCGGTTATAACTGCCTTATAATGGGCATATGTGTCTATTTCGTTCATTATATAGTGTTCTGCATTTCTGACTATATCGGCAGTTTTACCAACCTTTGTTGTATCCGTCTTCGCAACCTTGCAAAGTCTTTCGCATTTATTCATCAACAACGAAATTTCTTCATCACTGTAATATTTCTCACCGTCATCACGGCAGCAGAACATTATTCCGTCACGGCTGTAATTAAAGCTGTAATTACCGATAAGCGTAGTCACAATGTCAGGAAATTGCATAACGGGAATGTCGGGGAACATTTGCTTTGCCATTCCGAATGATATCCGGTCGCGCGCCAAGAAAAGCATATGTTTCATACTGTTGTAACATTCTGCTGTCCTTTTTTCATTGTCCTTGCTTTTAAAAAATATTGTTTGAGGGAGCATAAGCATTTCCGCATTAGGCAATACTTTCATAACCGCACGGTGCATTTCATCGGCAAAACCGCCTAGGTCGGTGGTTGTATAACCGCTTTGAAATACTATCACATCGCCCGATTTATATAGTTCAGCAAGCTTATTTAACAATGAAAACGGAGTGTTCACAAGCGCATTTGTTTCCATTTCAAGCACTTGGCGTTCTTGGTAGTGCTTTTTAAGCCACCGTCTTATACACATGCCTTGTGCCAAATCCCCCAAATTGCTGTGTGCAGGTATTCCGAGATAGAAAATAACTTTTCCTTTTCTTTTGAATTTTTTTAATTTAATGATTGTTTTTATAAATAATTTATAACTCAATTGAAAGTGCCTTGCAGCCAAGGCAATCCTTTTTGTAATTGGATTTGATAGAATCAACTTTTTAATTTTGTTCATTTAAAACCTCGTATAGCCTTATATATTCTCCAAATTTTCCATTTTTATCAAAGTCCTTTGCTTTTTTAATACACGCCTCCATGCTATAAGGCTTTGCTTCGCAAATCCGTATTATTTCGTTATACATAGCATCGTTATCATCTTTCGCCACTGCCGCCCCGCAGGTTTCGTCAAGCATTTCGGGGCTGCCGCCGGTATTGAATGTTACAACCGGAGTACCGCATGCGACCGATTCCATATTTACGGTCGGATAGTTTTCTTCCCTTGTGGGGTTTGCAAAAACATCTGCCGCCGAATATATTTTTGCAAGCTCGGTTTGATTCTGTGTTCTGTGAATAGAAATAATGTTATCCGGCAAAAGCTTATCAATATTATCGTCTGTTCCAACCAAAACTATTTTGTATTTTTCTTTGTCAAACCGCTTTTCCAATTCAACGAATACATCCAAGCCCTTACGCCTTCCCCAGCCGAACGCAACCCCCAAAACAATATATTTATTCTCTAAAGCGTATTTTTCTCTGAAATCGCTTTCGGTCGGCTTAAAAACATTAAGGTCAATACCGTTGTTAATAACCTTAACGGGATAATCCTTTAAATATGATTCCTTAACAAGCCCTGCCAGCCACTCCGACGGAGTAACTATCGTCATATCTTTAATACCCGTAAACCATTTCTTTTTAAGGCGGTACATATATTTTGAATTATCAAAAAGGCTTTTCGGATATTCCTTATACTGTGGGCAGCTGTAACAGCCCGTTTTCCATTTATCGCAGCCTATCATATCAAAATGCGGGCAGTGTCCGGTAAAGCTCCAGCAATCGTGCAGGGTCCAGACCGTTTTTATATTATGCTTTTTTATGTATTTAAAAAGCATAGGAAGATTTATATAGCAGTTGTGAAGGTTGTGCAGGTGAATTATATCCGGTTTAAGCTTATCAAGTTTTTTCAGAAGTTTTAATGTTGAAAAATACGAAAAGCAACCGTTAAGTCCCGTTATCCCGGCAAGCTGCAGGTGTATATTACGCGAGAACCGAGTCCCGATAATAAAATCCTTTTCCTTTTGCTTTCTGCTGTTGTCACGGCTTTGCGGATAACAGACCGCCGCCGTATACCCTCCGTTTTCAGCGGTTTCGGCAATTTCAAGCATTATATTTCCGGTACTGCCGAAGTTACAGGAATTAATCAGCACTGTTTTCATTGCAAAACCTCTTTTTTAATAACCTTGATAAATGCCTCGGGTTTATTAAGATAAAACAATCCGTTAAGCTTATCAAATTCCGATTGATCGAGTTTAAGGTCATGCGAAACAAAATTTTTCAATTTTTCAATGTCATCCGCAACATTATTCTCATATTCTTTAATTATTAATGAAAGCGGATATTTTTCAAGATACCTGCTGCTCGGTTCATCCTTTATCGGAGAGACTGAAATTATAGGCTTGCCATATGACATATACTCAAAAATTTTACACGGCGTCATATGCGTATTGTTGTTGCCGAAATTTATAAGAAAATCAGCCGAGCTTATCATAGAAAGTGCGGTCTTATGATTTACTGATTTCCCTATATGGATTCTTTTATCATTTTCGGAAAAGCTGTAAAGTAAATCGGGCGCTGTGCAGCTGCCAATTATATTCAAAGCAATATCATCCCCCGGCAATTCGCAAAAAAGCTTTAAAAAGTATTCGGGATTTCGGATATGCACAGGTATGGTGCCTATATATAATAAATTAATTTTATCATTATTAAAGAAATTGCTGTTATTATTTACAATACGGGGAATAAAAAGCGGCAAATCCAAAAATAAAATTTTATTATAATAAGATTTGTTCGCCGAGTACTTTTTATAATGTTCTTCGCACGATTTCATCATTACAATTTTGTCAGCTTCCGGCAATAATTTATCTTCCCATTTAATTCCCCTTTTTATTGCCCAGCTTGTCGAAAAAATTTTCGGTCCGTACCCGCCCGAAAACGAATCAAGAAAATACGGAATATATTTAATATCCGGAAATTTTCTTTTGATTCTGCGTGCTGCAATAAGCGTATCAATCTGGGTGTATACCGGTATTATGCAATCTATTTTATTGTTTTTACATATTGTAAAAGCCGCTTTGAACAATCGGTTGGAATACAACGGAGAAATAAGTGGCCATGTGGGAATGCTTATAAAAAGCTTGATTTTGTTTATAACTGCCGCGAGAAATGAGCGTGTTTTCTTATTTATCCCCTCCGTGATTTCGGATTTGGCAAATAATCTGTATGTCAGCCTCGGTTTAACTGTTTTATAAAAAACACCGTCTGTTTTCGGAAAATCGGTATATTCCGAATTTGTAATACAGTAAACATTGTGACCTTCCGAAACAAGCTGTTCCATAACAGCTCTGCAGCATATTCCGTTAGCAGATTTACTTTCGGTTACTATAAACAGAATATTAATTACGCTCGCCTCCAAAGCCATATCCAATAAGTGCATATATAAAAGGATTCAAAAGGAAATTCTCAGTAGCCACAATCAAACTGCAGAAAACCAATATAACAGCAACAGACACAACTGATGTTTTTTTTGTCAGGAAAAATTTAAAATATCCTAAAACATTAACAGCGCCCCAAACCATGCCGTAAATCACCAGCCAATTTATCATCGTAGCGGTTGCCATATTGTTACAGTATTCTTCTTGTAATATTACGAATTTTTCTATTCCGACACCAATAGTGATAGAATTGAAAAATTCCTTTAACATATAATAAATTGCGTCATATCTTGTTTGTGTGCTTGAGTTTGTCTTTCCCGAATTATCTTCAACAAACAATTTGTCAAAAATATCTCCCCAAAAAGATTTAGGTAATATAAACATTGAAGCGATAATTGCAATTAAAAGAAAAAGCAACAACCATTTTGCTCTTGCAGATATTTTAAAAGGATTATTTATATAATAAATAACATATATTAGCACGACAGCTATAATTCCCATTGTCGATTTGGTTGTCAAAATCGTTGCCGAAAGAAACAAAATGCGTGGAATTCTTATGTTATCCTTTACAATCAATTCTAAATAAAGCGCAATACATAAAAAGAAGGCGAAGGCTCCGGGTTCCCAAAACAATCCGTAATTTCTTGTGACATAACCATTGTTGGTGACAACCGAAAAAAACAAATTATAATATGTATACCTATCGCGTGATAAGATTACCGGGAAAGAATATGTAATTTGCGGAGCAATTATGTTGAGCATAAATGTCACGAGAGAGAACAGCGCCAAAAAATATATAATATTTAAATACTTATCTATAAAATCGTCTTTCTTAATATATAAGGAAACGGTGAAACCGGTTAATATATAAATTATAATTATGTATGTCTGCTTCACAACGCTCATAGCTATTATGCTATCAAATAAAAAAGCCCATGCAATCAGAAAAAAAGCTGACAGCAAAATCTTAAAATTAATATGATTTCTTATATGAATAACTAATACGACTGCAAAAACAATACCGCAAATTACAAGTCGCATCGTACCGCTGATAACATTTATTAAATAAAACGACGACTCTACCGCTATCAAAAAAAATATGATAAGATAAAGAAAAATATCATATAGTCCGCTATGAGAATATTTTGTTGCACAATCTTTTTCCATTATTATACTCGTCCACCAAACCATTTATTTCTTTGTCGCATTGATGCTTAAAATGCGTGAAATCTATATGTTCATAATAATTCACTATACATTTTGCAAAATCTTCCTCAAACGGGTCACACTCAAACCCTATGCCTTTTTCAGCACACTTTTCACCCATAAACGAGCCTTTCATACAAAGCTGAGGTATATAAAAAATCAATCCGTCATAATATTTGTTGCCCATAGCAAGCATCATATTGCGATCTTTGTAAATATTATGTATCAAATCCGTGCTTCTTACGAAGGTATATCTGTCCTCCGGCTTATACTCGCCGTGGAAAAACACATTCCCCGCGCCTATTTGAGCTGCATATTTCTTTAAATTAAGCGCTATTTGCTGCTCTCTTCCGTAATAATGCAGTTCGAAACGGTTGTCACACGACAGCTTTTTGATGATTTCACGGTTAATTTCCTCGTGACGGATAAAACCCCAAAATGCTATTCTTATCTTATCGGACGGTACGCCGTATTTTTCCTTTTCATCTCTATGGTTCAGCGAATCGGTAAGCAGATTATGTGAGGTGTATATTTTACCCGACTCGCTTGCCGGGAGAAAACGCCTGAAAGCGTCACTGCTTACAAATGTTGCATATGAATGCTTAACCAAATCGCCGATAATTTTTTTAAACGGAGCAAAGCCCTCGTAGGTTGAATCTCTGTAATCAAAAATATATTTCCCCGAATAACTTTTTTTTAATTTATCCGCTATTAAAACGCCTGTCAGGGAATGAAGAACAATAATAAAATCAAAATGCTCTATGTTTAGTACCTTCAATGCAAATTTACGGTATTTAATAAAACTGCCGATTTTAGAAAGCTTTGAAACATCATCAGCCTGAAATCGGGAAAATTCATGCAGCTTAATATTGCTAAATGCCGAGACATCCTCCGGCTTTAAATCACGATTCCAATAAAGCAAATGAACATCATTTTTATCCGCATTGATATTTTCAAGATAAAAATTCATATACGGCATATATTTGATTTTTGAAAAACCCATTATAAGAATTTTCATCGGCTTTTTCTTTCCCCGTAGCTTTTTAGTATTTTAATCAATTTTGCGGTGCTTTGAGTGCTTGAATAATTTGCCTTTCCGAAGGTATAAGCGTTTTCCGCCATTTTCTTTAACTCATCCGGTGAGTTATAGAGATATGTGACAGCATCCGCCAATCCATCATAATCGGAAATGTCTACCGCGATGCCTATATTGTTTTGTTTAAACATTTCGGCATATTGCGTGTTTATTTCAACCGAATTAACTATTACCCGCCTGCAAGCCATAAGAATAGGGGCTTTACTCGGCACGCCATTTCCGATAACGCCTTTTTTCAGCGGTATTATGCAAATATTACAGGCGCTGTAAACATCGGGAACAAGATCAACAGGTTGGAGCGGGTAGAAATCAATATTATTGAGATTAAGACTTTTTGCCTCTGCGATAAACTCATCTTTTACATTTCCGTCCCCCACTATTTGAACACGGATATTCTCATTATTTTTAAGTCTTTTTGCCAGTTCTATTACCGTTTTATAATTAAAAACATAACCTACCGTCCCGGCAAACTGAACATAAAATTTATCTTGCGGAATATTATATTTCTTTATAAATCGGTTTTCGTTGCTCTGTATTTCATGTGCGGTTTTAACATCATACCATGCCGGAACAACAAAAACCTTTTCCGGCTTTGCGCCTTCATCTATTACTTTATCCTTCATATCATCCGACAAAACCGTTATTGCCGAAGCCATTTTATAACACGGCTTTTGCAAAATTCGGAGCGTATTATATATAAAGCGACTGCTTATAACACCGATATCGTATGCATGTCCCGGAAAAACATCGTATATTGAATATACAATTGGTAAATGTTTAAAAATTTTAAGCAAGAGCATAGGAAAGATAATAGTGGGGTTTGACTGAAGATATATAACATCCGCATCCTTTACCTTTTTCCAGTACCTCATTGCGGAAAAAGCATATCGCACATCGTTAAAATAGCGCTTTATAAAATTAGTTTTATCCACAACAGTGCGGTCTACGGTATCACAAGTGAACCCTTTTTTGTTTTCAAGCGAACGGGGTATATCGGGATTTATCTTTTTACGGCGGCTTTGTATTAAATGTACCTGCATACCGCTTTCAAGAAAGCTATTGATCATAACTTCAGCCATTTGATTATTTGGATTCGGAGTATCAAAGCCTTCCGCAGTTATATAAAGTACTTTCAACTATGAATTTTCTCCTTTTCAGCATATAATTATCAAGGAAATCCGTTTTATACAATCCCCTCAATAACAAACATAGGTATTGCCGAAAACAACACCTATGAAAGATAACAATATATTACTCGAATATAACCGTTTACAGTAAAATAATCTGCTTAAAATTATATCACATCGACATATAATTGTCAAATATTTAATTGTTTCCAACAAGCGCATAAAGCTCTGAAATAGCCTTATTTAAATCCTTGTTGTATTCTGCATTGATTATAATGCCGTCCGTATCGGACAAAAATGTCGTATCAGGAGAAATGCTTGTAACCCCGGTCACGGTTCCGTCCACAGCCGGAGTATATGCAACCGCTGTACGGCGCTCCTCGAAATCCGTCAATTTACTGCCGACCTCTAACATCGGTTTAAAAATAAGATTACTTACAGTCGTATTTTTTCCGATATTTATAGCTACAGCACAATTCTTTTTTTCATTAATATCGATTTTAACCCCGGAACCGTAATCTGCTTTATAGTAAGAAAAATTATCATATTGAAAATATATGCTGTAGGTAGAACCCTGTCCTCCCGAAGGACAACCGCTCAAATAATAAACACCCTTATTTAAAACCAGTCCGGCAAGTATAAAATAGGATTGTTCATTCGCCGTACCGTTCAATACAACGGTACCATCGCTTTTTACTTTATAATTGATTCCGTTAAATGTATAATCAATATTGGTGTTTTTATACGGATACGGCAGAAGATTCTTCCCGTACCTTTTCAGTGTCACACCCGAAAAATCACTGTGATTCGATTCCGCGGTAAGCTTTATTTTAATCTCATGCTCTATAGGTGATACATCAGTAAGCCTTACCGCCTCGCCCGAAGCGCTGCCGCGGAGGGCACCCGAAAAGGAATTATTCGCGTATGTGCGCTCTGCCTTTAAAGCCTCAGCCACCGCCTTGCCGCTCTGTGCGTTTTCCGATGTCGGGGAATAGGCTCGGTCGGTAACTGCATCCTTTCCGGGGTCGCCTTTATCACCCTTGTCACCTTTAGCACCCACAGCTCCGGTATCGCCTTTATCTCCTTTATTGCCCTGCTCTCCTTTATCGCCCTTAAAGGCGCCGCTGTCGGCGTCCGATCTGACCGACTGCGCCAGCTGCTCCGCAGAATTCGCAATAGCTACCAGCTGCTCATATTCGGTGGGAGTCGGTTCTGCGGGAGTTGCCCCCTCACCGTAGCCGCTCGGCTTTACGCTTACCTGCGCAATCTGTGTTGTCGCGCGTTTATCGCCCGATACGCCGAAAACCGACACCGTAAAGGCGGGTGCCTTTATCACCTCATGCGGTATGCAGCACTCGTTCTCGCCCGTGCAAAGATTGCCGTTTTCGTTAAGCACCACGCTGATTTTTGTTTCTCCGTTTGTGAATACTGCGGTTTTGGCAAAGCCGTCCCACTCAGCGGGGAAATTGAAGTGTATTTTTTCAAATAAAACGCTGTCGGCAACGGCAGTGCCGTATGTCACTATGCGGCCGCCGTCAAAAATATCAATATTTATCAATTTTATTCCTCCGTTGCGCCGCAAAAAGCCTTCGGGCAAATTGCCCTAACCTCTGCGCGGCGATTGTTTTTAGGTATCAAAACAGAGAGCCTTGGTTTCGCCCCTTCCTTTCCCGAAATTATTCCGATACTCATATTGAAGAAATAAAAATTCTAACCCGTTTGTAAACCCAAAGCGCAGAAATACCTAAAAAACGGACGCACGGAGGAACCGTGCGCCCGACAGGCAGCTGTAAGCTTTAAAATTTGTTTTTGGGTTTTAATTTTCCGCACAAAGCGAAACGGTCTTTTCGCACACACCGCAGTTATCGCTCATTGCAGTAAGTGTAAAGCTTTCCTGACCCTGCTTCGGCTTTATTGCAATGCGTATCTTACCCATATACATTTTGCGGTCGGTATTTGCGATGTTGTTATGGTCGCAGTTATCGGAGCCTGTGCCTATAATTTTTGCAGGAGCGGAAACTGAAAAACGGACATATTCAGCCGCGTCAGGCACGGTAAGACCGTTTTCATCAACGCATTCACAGGTAAACAGCGCTATATCGCTGCCGTTTGCGGTAAAATCATTATCCTGTGTAAGCTTTAACGCTGCGGGTCTGCCGGTAGTTACGCGCTTATCGCCGCATACCTCATTGCCGCCGATATAACCCTTTACTTCAAGCGTTCCCGGGATATATTCGACGCTCCACTCGCCGTGACCGTATTTCTCAATCTGCCGTTTGCCGAGCGTCTTACCGTTTAAGAAAAGCTCCAGCTCCTCGCAGTTGGTATAAACCGTAACAGGTATTTCCTTGCCCTCAAGTCCTTTAAAGTTCCAGTGCGGAACAATGTGCGCCATCGGGTCTTTAGTCCAATGCGATTTATTTTGATAAAACGCGCCCTTCTTTTGCAGGAACAAATCAAGCGCACCCGAAACCGAACAAACTCTCGGCCACATTGCCTCTCCTCTGTGTTCAACTGCTGCCCATTGAAATTCGCCGAACACATAATCGCGGTCTCTGAGAAATTTATAGGTTTTTTCACGGCCTAAGAACCAGTTATTGGTATCGATATCCTTGTCCCTGATTCTGCCGCTTGTATTCGTATCATAATTCCAGTCACGCACGGATCCCGTAGCACAGCATTCCGAGGCGAATATTGCCTTATCGGGAGACATTTCGTGAACAGTGTCATAAATACCAAGGTTATAATTTATTCCGATTATATCGCTGTCTTCGTAAACGGTAGATTTATCGGGGGTTCTGTCAACGGCAGCCGTAATATACCTTGTTTTGTCAAATTTTCTTATATGAGCAATAATTGCTTTATGTATTCTTTTTCCCACATCGTTAACATGAAAGGGCTCTTCATTACTTGTAGACCACATAATTACACTGGGTCTGTTTCTGTCTCTCTTCACAAGCGATTCGATTTGTTTAAAGGATTCCGTTGTACTTTCAAACCATCTCGTCTCATCCATAACAAGAAATCCCATTTCGTCAAAAGCGTCCATATAAGCGTCCGTCTGCTGATAATGGCTTGTTCTGTAGCCGTTTGCGCCCATTTCTTTTATCAAGGAAATCTTGTGTTTTGCTATATTATCAGGTACTGCAAGTCCTGTAAGCCCGAAATCCTGATGAGCGCAAACTCCGTTGATAAAGGTTTTTTTACCGTTTAGCAAAAGACCTTTTTCTGCCGATATTTCAACCGTCCTGAACCCAATCCTCGTAGTGTTTTCATCTATCGCTTCACCGTTTAATTTCAAAACGGTTTTCACTGTGTATAAATTCGGATTCTCGCAATCCCATAGCAGCGGATTTTTAACAACAGCGGAATACTTAATAATTGCCTTGTCTTTTTTTCGGCAAAGGCTGTTCCGCTCGCCGAAGCGACAATATTCCCGTCTTTATCCAGCAAATTGCTTTCAGCCGTTACATCGCAATCCTCATACCCTGTGTTTAAAACGGCGGTTTCATAGTTTATTATCCACGTGCCGTTATCTTTCTTTTCATATGGTGCGTATACGCCCCATAAATCAATACAAACCGGCTCGGTAACAGTAAGGTAAACATTGCGATAAATACCTCCGCCCTGGTACCACCATCCTTCAAATTCTTCGGTATTTACATATACTGCTATTACATTTTCTCTGTCATAATATACGTTGTCGCTGATGTCCACCTCAAATGTATTATATCTTGAATAGTTATGATACATCAAACATCCGTTTAAATAAATAACCGAGTTTCCGGCAATACCGTCAAACCGCAAAACTACTCTTTTATTTCGATATTCTTCGGAGAGAGAAAAATGCTTTCTATACCACGCATTATCATAATGAAGATATCCTAACGCATTATTTTCATTCTCATCCAAGTCCTGATCCACAACATAATCGTGAGGCAGGTTGATATTTTCCCACTTCTCGTGATTTAATATTCCGCTATTAGACGCAAACTGATCGGGAGCGTCAGAATATGCGTATGCGGCAGGTC
>ERZ773194.2101-NODE-2101-length-19641-cov-16.375983_pt1 | contig 19641 bp, 16 predicted proteins | sample MGYA00511240_ERZ773194 | MGnify/ENA primary metagenome ERZ773194 (study PRJEB29015, sample SAMEA2737774) | human gut metagenome | biome: human gut; feature: human-associated habitat; material: faeces | place: China | collected 2012 ... | reverse complement strand
AAATATGAAACGTTCTATTCCAATTTCTTCAACAATGTCCGTTGGGATTTGATTCATCTCAATATAAGATTTTAAAACCACAAATGATATATAACTATACTGAAAGGGGAAGTCTTTCGCAACACGCCACTCTCTCTCGTGGGTGTAATCCACTGGTTTTCCATTGAACGGTTTTTGATCTTTAACAGAGTTGGCCGCATACGATGGTACAAACGGAGTTACAAAAGGAAAAACACTCTCGTCCCATTTTTCGCTTTGAAACATTCTAGGATTCGCGTAAATCACCGGATTTCCATTTCTGGAATATACCAACTTTTTGGTAAAGCCAATTCCATATGGACTATAAGATTTTGCATGTCTTAAAAGGCTTCCCCATGGACATTCTGTGAAGCATACTGCGCTTCGGTTTGTCCATGGCAGTTTATGTGCCTGAATTTTCTTGCATTTCAATATACTAATCAAGCGCTCAAATGCAGACATTTCATCAATGTCAGTGTGAGGATCCATTGATGGAGCAAGTTTCTTCCCGTTTTTTGTGAAATGTGCCAAGTAGAAGGATTGATCTGGGCGTGTCATATAACCACCTCATTTTGTAATATTTATCAGCTTTGGATAATTGCTCTAAATTTCATTATATATTCATTTGTGCTTATGTGCAATATTGCTATTTCAATATACCTAATTGATTTTTATATTCACTTTGTCAAACCCCATGGCATTATATACAATCAGCGTGTGTCTCTGAATTGTCACAACATTGGCACACTTTTGCTCTTTCGGCGCAAATCCATATATGCTATACTGAAGATGCTCAAAAGCATATAAAACTGAATCTTGTTGCGAGCAGACGTCCGGATCGGGCGTCTGCTTTTTGCATCGGGAAAGGAAAAGGAGGAGCATCTTTGAACACAACCAACAACCTGCCGCAGCTTCCACCGCCGAGGAAAACCCCGGGGCGCTGGCTCTATGCTGCATGGCTCGGCATCAGCATCCTGCCGCTTCTGGTCCAGCCGGCTTCGGCCACGACGATCTGGGAAAAGGCAACGGAAATCATGAAGGACGTCTACCAGCAAATTCTTCTCATCTCCACCATCGCCGCCATCGTCACCGCATCCGTCGCGCTTCTGATGATGAACTTTTCCCGCAGCGGCCGGACGGTCGAGGAATCGCGTGCATGGCTCAAACGCATCGCAATCACCTGGGCGATTCTGAACGGTCTCGGCTTCATCATGGCCTACGTCACGCCGTTCTTCTCCGGCGGTCAGTGGACGGCATAAGGCATGGGGATTCTTGACGGCGTTGTCGAGTGGATCTCCGAACAGATCATGCACGGGCTGGACCTCATCAACACCTCGGTACTCGGTGCGCTCGGCTGCGGGATGGACACGTTTCTGCGCTATTTCCCGGCAGCCGAGACGATGTACGATATTTTTACCGCCATTGGCATCGGGCTGATTCTCTTGATGTGGGTCTGGAACCTGTTCAAAAACTACTGGCTGGGCGCTGGCTTTGAAGCGGAGCATCCAGTCAAGCTGACCTTCCGCGCGATCATCTTCATCACGCTCACCTATTGTGCGAAAAGCATTGTCGAGATCGTCCTGAAGATCGGCGGCACGCCGTATGACTGGATCTTATCATCCGAGCTGCCGCCGCTCAGCTTTGCGGATTTCAATTCCGTCATGCTGGTCATCATCGGCGCTTGCGCAAACGGAGCGGTCACGCTGATCGTGCTCATCATCGTTGTGCTGCTGGCGTGGAACTATCTGAAGCTGCTCTTTGAAGCCGCCGAGCGGTATATCCTGCTCGGCGTTCTTGTTTACACCGCGCCGGTCGCGTTCTCGATGGGCGGCTCTCAGTCCACAGCAAACATCTTCAAGGCATGGTGCCGGATGCTGGGTGGGCAGGTGTTTCTGCTGCTCATGAACGCATGGTGCCTGCGGCTGTTTACCAGCATGGTCGGCACGTTTATTGCAAATCCACTTTCCCTTTAGGGCCGCAACGTAAAAAACTTGTTACTCACTGAGCAGCCAATCGATGAGGTTTTCGGATTTGATCCCGTCATAGGAGGCATCGAGCCCAGGCTCAAGAGACAGCACGATTTTCTCGTAGTTGTCGCGGATACTCTGCAGCGGGGCAAGCTCCCGCTTGCGCACATCCTCACTCATCATGGATTCCGTTACCTGGACATACTTTTTCTCGTCAGCAGTCGTTGCGATGAAATCCACCTCGGCGCTGCCAATCTTGCCGATTGCAACATCGTAGCCCCGGCGAAGCAGCTCAAAGTAAACGACATTCTCGATGGCGTGACCGCTGTCCCGATTGCGGAAGCCCAACAGATAGTTGCGAAGACCGATGTCGACGATATAGTATTTTCCGAGGGTACGGAGGTATGCCTTGCCCTTGATATCAAAGCGCTTGATCTCGTAGAAGAAATAACTCTCCAGAAGCGCATTTACATATGCCTGCACGGTATGGGCGCTGGGCGTACCCTTGCGTTTACCGTCCTCCAGAAGCCCTTCATTGACCAGCGTGTTGCCGATAGAAGCAATTGACACGCTGGAGCCGATATTGTCGGCGAGGAACAGGATGATTTTCCGCAGCAGCGTAGGGTCTGTGATTTGCTTTTGCCCCCTGCGCTTTTCTCGCTCCAGAATGTCACGAATCACGACTGTGGAATAGATACCATCGAGAAGCGACAGCGCCTTTTCCTGCTCCAGCCCAACATCGGCGATACCAGGCATTCCTCCGAAACGCATATAAGCGTCAAAAACCTCGCGCAGTTCGTAGCGTTCACCGTTCTTATCAAATACCTGCTTGCGGAGTCCACCAAGGGCGCTTTGCGTTTCCCGAACCTCGAAGTCGTGGAAAGCAAGGAACTCTTGGAAGGAAAGCGGCAGCATTTTGATTTCCACGCACCGCCCGGAAAGATAGGTGGAATACTCCGAGGAAAGAAGATAGGCGTTTGACCCGGTAACATAGATGTCACAGTCAAAATCCACTCGGAAGGCGTTGACCGCATCCTCCCATGCTTCGATCCGCTGAAGTTCATCAAAGAAAAGATACATCCGCTTTCCGGGGACAATGCGCTCTTTCACATACCGATAGATATCGTCGGCGCGCATCCCTCGAAAATCAAAGGATTCAAAATTCACTTCGATGATCTGCTCCGGCAGAATGTCAGTATCCTTCAAATGCTGAACCATCAGTTTCAACAGACTGGACTTGCCGCAGCGCCGAATGCCGGTTATCACCTTGACCGGCTCGGTATCCTGGAAGCCAATCAGCTTCTTCAGATAAATATCGCGCTTTTTCAGTTCGTGGGAATCTATCATGCTGAACACCTCCTGTGGCATTAGTATAACACCGTCTAAGCAAATTATCAAGTTTTTGCACTCAAATGCAAAAACTTATGATTTACGGCAATTTATGCAGTATCGCCGCGCCCGAAATGCCATGTTTCATTTCTCCTTGGTATCCTGTAATGCGGCAGAAAGGAATGACCTTTCCTATGCGAAAACGATTCTTTTTGAACTTCTTGCTGATCCTCGTTCTTGTTTTAGTTATGTCAACCAGCGCATTTGCCATTTCCGAGAGCGACGTAGAATCCGCAGTCAGTTCCGCTGGCAAGGAAGCTGTCTCCGGCAACGTACTGGTGTGGTTTCTGTGTGCCATTGCGTTCTTGAAGGTGTCACAGAAGATCGACAGCTTTCTGTCCAGTCTTGGGCTGAACGTCGGTCACACCGGCGGCTCCATGCTCTCGGAGGCAATGATCGCCATGCGCGCCATCAACACCGCGACCAGCGCGGTCGGCAGCGCATTGGGCAGCCGCAGCCGTCACGGTTCTGCGCCTGCATCCGGGAAATCCGGCGGCGGAAGCGCAGCTGCGGCAGGCTTTTTCAGCGGCGGACTCGTCGGCATGGCAAGCCGCAAAATCGCGAGCGATGCTGTGCGCACGGCGACGACAGAGAAAAACATCGTCCAGCCGCAGCAGGCCGAGGCGACAGTCAGCCGGACACACGCGAGCAGCGACACCCATTCCGGTTCGCAGTCCGCTTCCGAGCAGCAGCGGCAGAACACCAGCCAGCTTGACCAGAATCAGCAGACGGTTTCTTCCCGCGCTGTAAACTCGGAACAGCGAGAAAACTCCCAGCAGGCGCTTCATGAATCGCAGCATTCCGTAGACGCCAGCCAGATCCATCAGGATACACAGACTGCGCAGGAGCAGCAGTTCCACGCGGCGCTGCATACGGAGGATCAGCAGGCATCGCATCTGGCGTTCCAGTCGGAACAGGGCGAATTTGTCGGCTCTGTGGTGCAGTCGGATGAATTTGATGCAAGCAGCGAAGAAGCCAGAACGGAACAGTCGCAGGTCATGCAGTCTGCCTTGCAGCAGGAGCAGATCGGCGTTACCCAACGCGAGGTACAGTCTGAGGAAAGCCGCCATGCACAGCATGATACGATGGATGGTTTCCACACGGAACAGTCTGGAATCACGCAGCGTGAGCAGACGCAGTATACCCAGCAGGAGACGCAAAGCTCCACTTTCGGACAGGTGGAATCGCAATCCCGGCAGCATACTGCGCAATCCGACAAACAGATTTTCTCCGTCCGCAATGGACTTTCCAAAACCACCATTGCAGAGCGGACGGTTCAAGCGCAGGAGCGCCCCGGCAGATTCCTGCACAGCAGAACACCATCTGCTGCGCCCGCTTCTGCCCCGGCAAATGAAGCGCCTGCCGCCCGGCCTGCGCCGATCCCGTCCGCACCGACGCAGTTCCGCAGCTTCGGCGGAACGCTTTTCGCAAAATCTCTCTATCAGGGCGGCGCATTTGCCAACGACGTGATCGGCACAGTCGCCAAGGGTGATTATCGCACAACCGGCTCCATCACCGGCGAGACCGCGACGCGCTCTCTGATGTCCTACATGGGCTTCACAGCGCTCGGCGAACACGCGCCCAACATCCCGCGCTATCAGGACGTGGAGATCGGCGGCGGCCGCATCACAGGACGCGAGTTCACGCCGGAGCATTCGGGCGGCATTGATTTCTGTATGTATCATGCCGACCAGTACGCCAAGCCGAAGGGCGATTACAGCAAGATCTACTCTGCGGACGACGCCGCATGGTATAAGCAGTACGCAGCGGACACCGTAGAACGAAAGCCCTATCAAACGGAGGACGGCAAGATCGCCTATCACGAAAAGATCGTGCAGAAGCTGCCGAATCCACCGCAAAGAAAAGATCGGATGTGAGAACCTATGAGTCAGGAACAGCGGGACAGCTATGTGATCCCGCCAAACTTTATTGAGGGCGGTTCGTTCTTCGGCGGCTTATTCAAGGCGCGAAATGTGGTCGAGGCGGTCATTCTTGCCGCCGGCACCGGGCTTCCGATCCTGACGCTCTCGCTGACGCTGACCGTCCGGATCATCCTGCTCTGCCTGACCTCGCTGCCGCTGGCGCTTCTGGCGCTCATCGGGATCGCGGGGATGCCGCTTTCCTCCTATATCATTCTGTTTTTTCGTTTCCTCCGCAACCGCAGAACCCTGAGCAAAAGCGGCGGCAAAAGCAGCCGAAAGCAGTCCATTCTCCCGACATGGGATAAAAAGTCCGGCCCCAGCACGGCTGTGCAGCCTGCCGCCTATAAAAAGGACGGCAGCCGCATCCGTTTTGCAAAGGACACACGCCGCCTGATGCTGGACACCTCCTATCGGCAAAAGAAGCAGGCCGAGCGCCCCGGCAATCCGCTTGCAGCGTATGTGCCGATTCAGAAAATTGAAAACGGCATCATCTATACGACCGACCATCGTTATATCAAAATTCTGGAGATCGTGCCGATCAACTTCCTGCTCCGCAGCGCAAGAGAGCAGCGGAATATCGTGTATTCGTTTATCAGCTATCTCAAAATCGCGCCCGTGAAGCTGCAGATCAAGGTCGTCACCAAGCGTGCGGATATGAACCGGCATATCGAAACCGTGCGCCGGGAGATGGCGCAGGAGACGAACGAAAGCTGCCGGATGCAGCAGGAGGACTATCTGAAGCTGCTCAAAAAGCTCGGCTCCAGAGAAGCCATTGCGCGAAGATTTTTTCTCATCATGGAGTATGAACCGCTCCCCGGCGCGAAGAAAGACCGTGAAGAAGCGGATGCCATTTCGTCACTGCAAACAGCGGCGCGGACGGCGGCAAATTATCTCCGGCAATGCGGCAACAGCGTTGTCCAGCATGAGAATGAGGACAAAGCTGCCGCCGAAATGCTCTACACGTTTCTCTGCCGCAGAGAAAGCACGGACGTTCCGTTTTTGCAGCGCATCTCTCGTATTACATCCAACTACATAAAGGCAGGCTGTTCCATCGACGAAATTCCCGTCGGTGATTTTTTTGCGCCTTCGCAGCTGGATTTCACGCATGGCAGCTATCTCTGCATCGATGGAACGTATTACGCATATCTGCTGGTACCGTCAGACGGGTACAAATCCGAGGTGCCGGCCGGGTGGCTCAGTCTGCTTGTCAACGCCGGAGACGGCATTGACCTCGACGTATTTCTGACGCGGCAGCCAAAGGATCGCATGATCCGCAAGCTCGGTCAGCAGCTTCGCATCAATCGCAGCAAGATCAAGGAGACCAGCGACACCAACACGGACTTTGACGATCTCGACAGCGCCATCCGAAGCGGCTATTTTCTGAAAGATGGTCTGAGCAACCATGAGGATTTCTACTACCTGAATCTGCTTATCACCGTGACGGCAGACAATCCGGATGATCTGGACTGGAAATGCGCAGAGATGAAAAAGCTGCTCATTTCGCAGGATATGAACGTGCAGAGCTGCAATTTCTGTCAAGAACAGGCGCTCCGCTCGTCTTTTCCGCTCGTGAAGCTGGATAAATCGCTCTTTGAACGCAGCAAGCGAAACGTGCTGACGCTGGGCGCAGCAAGCTGCTATCCGTTCACGGCGTATGAGCTGTGTGACGACAACGGCATCCTGCTCGGCGTCAACAAGCATAACAATTCTCTCATCATCGTGGACATCTTTGATTCGCGTATCTACAAAAACGCCAACATTGCCATTCTCGGCACGAGCGGCAGCGGAAAGACCTTTACCATGCAGCTCATGGCGCTGCGGATGCGGCGAAAAGGGATTCAGGTGTTCATCGTCGCACCGCTCAAGGGTCACGAGTTTCACCGTGCCTGCTCCAACATCGGCGGCGCGTTCATTCAGATCTCGCCTGCCTCTCCCAACTGCATCAACGTCATGGAGATCCGGCAGACAGATCGCTCGGTCGATGAACAGCTCGACGGCAGCACCGTGGAGCACTCCATGCTGGCCGCCAAAATCCAGCGGCTGCACATCTTTTTCAGCCTGCTGATCCCCGACATGAATCACGAGGAGCGGCAGCTTCTCGATGAAGCCATGATCCGCACCTACGCCAAGAAGGGTATTACGCACAACAATGACACGCTCCGCGACCCCAAGCACCCGGAGCGGTACCGCGAGATGCCAATTCTGGGCGATCTGTACGCGGTACTCAAGGAATCTTCCTCCACGCTGCGGCTGGCAAACATTCTGAACCGGCTCGTCAGCGGCTCTGCCAAAACGTTCAACCAGCAGACGAACGTGTCTCTCGATAACAAATACATCGTTCTGGATATTTCGGAGCTGACCGGCGACCTTCTGACCGTCGGCATGTTTATGGCGCTGGACTTTGTGTGGGATAAGGCGAAGGAGAACCGCACCGAGGAAAAGGCCATCTTCATTGACGAGTGCTGGCAGCTCATCGGTGCCAGCAGCAACCGTCTGGCAGCGGAGTTTGTGCTGGAGATCTTCAAGATCATCCGCGGCTACGGCGGCTCGGCCGTCTGCGCGACGCAGGACCTCAATGACTTTTTCGCGCTGGAGGACGGCAAATACGGCAAGGGCATTATTAACAACTCTAAGACCAAGGTGATTCTGAATCTGGAGGATGAGGAAGCCCAGCGCGTCGGCTCCATTCTGCATCTTTCTGAAGCAGAGCTGATGGAGATCACGCACTTTGAGCGCGGCAGCGCCCTTATCAGCACGAACAATAATAATGTCGCCGTTGAGATTAAATGCAGCGAACTGGAAAAGGAACTCATCACCACCGACCGCAGGGAGCTTCAGGAATTACTGAAACGGAACGGCAAAATAGAGCGTGTCTGATTGGAGGATTGGAAGATACTGTGATACTCTGCTTTGCGGTGCGGTCTGCCCTCTTTCTTTTGGTTTTGGGTATAAGAAAAGCACCTCCGCAGAGATGCTTTCTTAATACTGCTTGAAATTGTTCAGATTAGATTGCTCGGGATAAAGCAGTTATCCGCGTCGATTGGAATCGGCTCCTCACACATACAGATGATACCGCCATTTCCACGCTTCAAGGATGCCTTGTCGATTACACTGTACTTTTTGACCTCCCGGCGGTCGGGCGCAGCACTCTTTTTGATTTCGAGCGGATGAATGACATTGTTTTCCTCAACAAACACGTCGATCTCTTTTGCATTGGAATCCCGAAAATAGGTCAGATTCACCTTGGACTTCGCGTAGGCGTAGTTCTTGACCAGCTCCATTACAACATAGTTCTCGTAGTAATGCCCGCTTGCAGCGCCGCTGCGCAGTGTATCCGGCGTCAGCCACATGGATAGATACGCGCATAGCCCGGTATCGCAGAAGTACAGCTTCGGCGTTTTGCTGAGACGCTTGAGTTCATTGTTGGAATACGGCGCAAGCAGATAGACGATACGCAATCCTACAAGTACGATCAGCCACTCCTTCGCCGTACTCGGAGCAATGTCGGCCGACTCAGCCAATGTGGAATAATTGACCTGCTCCGACACGAGCGAGGCGCATCCAACAAGGAACTTGCGAAAACGCACAGCATCGGTGATGCCGCCGGCTTCGGTTGCATCACGCATCAGGTAGGTATCGATGTAGGAGTTGAAATACTCCTGTCTGAGTTCATCATCCACGCCCTGCACCTGCGGCATACCGCCCTCCCAAATGTGCTGGAATACCTGAATTACATCGTTCTTCGGAACTTTCTGCTGCCTTGCCTGCAGCGTGGCAAGCGAAAAATCCAGATCCGTATCGAATACAAACCCTGCTTTTTCTCTTGCGGATAAGCTGTATAGCTCCAGAATGCCAATTCTTCCGGCAAGGGTTTCCTGCACTTTTTTCATCATATTGTACTGCTGAGAACCAGTCAGCCAGATAAGGCCCTTTTCATCACTCTCGTCGCAAATGATCTTGATTTGCTCAAACAGCTCCGGTGCTTTCTGCACCTCATCAATAAGGACCGGCGGCTTATAGGTCTGAAAGAACAGCACGGGGTCAGACTGTGCGAGCTCTCTTGCCATTGTATTGTCCATCGTGACATAGGTTCTGCTGCTTTCTGCAAGGTGCTTTAACATCGTCGTTTTACCGACCTGCCTCGCACCTGTAACAAGGATGACCTTGAAAAAATCATTGAGCTTTAAGAACTTACGCTCAAGCTCTCGTGTGATATATGCCATAACGCCCTCCACATTTTTAGGATAATCTATGGTCAATCGTATTTTATCATAGCTTTCTCATTTTATCAAGGGAGCATACGCAGGATGGTTTTTAACTTTTCTGTAAACGCTCAAAAATTCGAGCAGCCCATTCATATACAGAGTTCTCTACGCAAATCTGCAAAGACTTCGGACACAGCGCTGGAATGGTCAGCCTTTGCAGCACTCAGCCCATCTTGCATCATGGCGTTAAATTCAGCATCCGTCATTTCAACGCGGACAAGTGTCTCTGAAATATCGTGTTGCTTCTCAATCCCATCTACCAAATTTCCTACATTGGGCTCTGCGTGGGTCGTGAAAGTTACCGTTCTCGTATCCAAACGAATCGCCTCCCATTTGTCTCCAGCATATATGAATACGCCTAAAATTGCAATCAATTTTGCAGCTTTGAAAGCAACATCTTTTCTCTAAAATCATCTTTGCGTACACAATACGTCTTTTATACGTACAGCAGCCATCTTCAGATCTGACGGCTACAGTTTGTACGTATTCTGTGCGGCAGTTATACGCACAAAAATTAGAGGTGACTTCTATGAAAACCCGCGCCCAGATTTACTCGCACGAAGCCAGCGGCATCCTGCGGGAAATTTCGACCTATGGTGTCTTGACACAGAAACAGATTTTTGGTCTGTATCCGCAGAAAGACGAGCAGATCAAAAATCTTTTGTCCTATCTCTGCAAGCAAAAGCGGCTGTTCCTCGTGGACGGCTTCTATTCCCTGACGCCGGAGCTGCCCAAAGACCGCGACCGTGGTTTGGAAGCAGCGGTGACCGTCCTGGCAGACTTTATGGAGCAGGTCGAGTACCATGCTGCGGGAGAATATCCCGTGAAGATCATCTTCCTTGCCGGCGGCGAGGTCTATGAAATTCTCTACGCCGAACCGGGCAAAGAAGCCATTTTGAATCTGCTGCTTGCACGTCCGGAACAAGAACCGCCCGCGCGGCTGGTCATTCTGGAGGATGCCGCGCAGGTCGATCTGCTCGCCATCCCAAATGTGCGCGCATACTGTTTGCTGGATGGTGATGGAAGTGTTCAATATCTTCAAGAACTCATGTAAAAGGACGGATGCAAAGTCTGCATCCGTTCAGAAAATAAACTATATAAATTACATTTCAGTCGTTGCTATATACTGTTGCCACCAGCCTTCTGTGAGAAGCGAGCAGCGCAGATTTCATTTGCTGGTCTGTGATTTCACCCTTTGCCCAACAAGCAGAGAGCGTCTTTGCATAATCGGAAACCGGAACGCCTTCAATCGCATTGATCGCGTCGGCTGCCTTGACAGCAGCAATCCGGCGGTTTTGTATTTGATCCATAACAACCGCTCCTTTCACGCATCGTATTTTCTCAGTTCAGTATAGCCTAGATTCTAAATAAAATCAATTTTCTTTTTTTGAAGCTCTATTTCACACTATGGAGGTTATCTATGAACCGTGCGCTTTTATCCAAGCGAATATCCTCGCTGCTGGCAGAGGTCTCGCGGCTGAGCAATGCGCTTTGCGCCATGAACACGATTGACTTGCAGCGTTATCCGGAAAACTATGAGCTGCTCTCCACCGACGCAGCCCTCCGCGCAGAGCAGATCGCCTGCCGGATGCGGCATCTGGTCTACGGATTCACCACCGTGCAGAAGCATGAATACCTGACCTCCGCTGCCAACGTCCTCGGCATCACGATCACTGCACAGCCGGGGCTGGTGGAAATTACGCTGCCGGGTCTGCTTCCTAAGAAAAAGCAGCGCAGCGCCGAATATCTGACCGACCCGCTGGAGCAGGCGCTTGGACAGTTTGTCAAAGATCATCCTCTTTCCCATTTTGAGTCGTGCATCATCTGCTTCTGCCATATCTATGCGGTATCTGGCGGACGCGGCCGCATCCGGGACTATGACAATCTGGAAATGAAGCAGATTTTGGACGTCGTCTGCGCTTATCTTATGATGGATGACAATGGGCTTTTGTGCAACGTCTATAACACCACGGAGCTGGGCGAGGAAGATGTCACAAAGCTCTATGTCATGGATCAAGATATGTTTCCGGGCTGGCTGGAAGAGCATCAAAATGCGCTGGAAACCATGTCGGATTTTTAAGCATTTTTCGTCCTTCTTTTTCAGATACCGCCGCGCATGGTGTTTTCCCTTGAAACATCAGGCGTTTTCGCTTGGTCGGCGGCGCGAAAATTACCGAAGTTAAGAGCCGATACGGTAAAAGAGGTCATCGTTTATGAATCCGACGCAACTTCCCACTGATGGCACGCTTCCACTTCTTGTGCTGCAAATTATCGCCGTCTCCGGCGAGTTCCCGGCTGCTTTTTCCGGCCACTTTCCGGGCGGCTGCAGCTATATCGAAAGCGTGATCGGCAAGCTCAAAAAGGACGGGCTGCTCCGTTCGTATACCAAGAACGGTTTGCGTGGACTCAGGCTGACCGCAAGCGCCAAACGGCTGCTGCTTCAAAAATATCCATTTGACCTTGCGCCCTATCTCACAGGCGCGTCCGAGACAAATTCCCTAAAGTCCGAACCAGAGCGCCGGCTGCGGCTGCACCGGATGGCTGAGGCGCTTCTGATCCTGCACAACGCGCAAATCCCGTCGCTGCCGTGGGAAAAGCCATCTATGCAAGACTGGCTCTCAAATCCCACTCTATTTCCGGTCTACTATTCCTCACGCGAGTTCAAAGCTCTCGGCAGTCTTTGCACCAAAATCCGCAATTCCCGCATGACGGGCGTGCTGTTCACAGAACAAGCCATCTTCCCGATCTACAACATGGCTTCGACTTTTCCAAGATGGGCGTACAATGCCGAGATCCGGCTCAAGGCTGTCTTACAGACAGAATTTTGCCGCAATGCACAGTTCGCGATCAGCGGCATTGTATTCGGCAGCTCTTCCATGCAGATACCTGCGATCCTGAATGACATGGCGCAGAACCATTTCCTTTTGGATGGCAGTTATCCGCATTTCTATTTTCTGACGCTCGACCACGTTGGTGAGGTTGGTGCATTTCAGTTATGTCAACCAGATATGCTGGAGCAGTTGAATGAAATCCTCTCGGAAAACCTCCTGCCACCGTCCCCCGCAATGCCAATCGAACATGATGCTCTGGAGCAGGACGGGTCGCCCGTCCTGTTTTCGTATCTCTGCGACCTGCCAAGGCTGCACCGGTTTCGCTGTGCGCTGACGCTGCGGAACCAGACTGGCAGCATCCTCTGCTTTGACTATCAGGCAGAGGCGCTGCGGGAGATGTTTGGCGCGCAGGTCAATATCACAAGCATCGACTTTGCCGCTTATGAAAGGATGATGCTCCATCAATAAGAAACAGAAGATCACTCTGGCCTGTTTTCTCCCCGTCGCGCTGGCCGCGCTTTTCTATGCGGGCGGCTATCTTGCGCAGTTCATCTACAACCATCAGGCATGGGCAGCCGAAGGCGGCACGCCGTATAGCGGCACCTCGCCGCCGATGCCGGACGCCGCGTTCGGTGTCTGCCTGCAGTTCGTGTTCCGTTTTCCATACGGTCTGTACGGCATGGGCATCTTTCTGGCGGCAATCGTACTTCTCGTCGTGGCGATCATGCACATGGGTGCTGGCGGCGACGGGCAGTATGACAAGACCAGAAACCTGACCTATTCCCACAAGGGAACCTACGGAACCGCCGGTTTTCTGAACCCGAAAGAAGCCGGGCAGGTGCTAGACTTTGTACCGGACCTGCGTAAGCACCACGGCACGATTCTCGGTGAAGTGGATGGTCGCGTGGTCTGCATCCCGGAGAAGACGCGCTTCAATGGAAATCTTGCCGTCTACGGCGCAAGCGGCTCGAAAAAGACGCGCGCATTCTGCGTCAACATGGTCTTGCAGTGCGCGGCACGAAAAAGCTCACTGGTCATCTGTGATCCGAAATCGGAACTATACGAAAAAACAAGCGCCTATCTGCGCGATCAGGGCTATACCGTGCGCGTGTTCAACTTGGTCACGCCTGCGTCGTCAGATTCATGGAACTGCCTGTCCGAGATCGACGGGCAGGAGCTGATGGCGCAGCTTTTCTGCGACGTTATCATCCGCAACACCGGCAGCGACCGGGGCGACCACTTCTGGGACAGCGCCGAAATGAATCTTCTCAAAGCACTTGTGCTGTTTGTCGAGCGCAGCTATCCACCGGAGCGGCGGAACATTGGCGAGGCGTATCAGCTGCTTGTAAGCTGCTCGGAAAAGGAACTGAACGAACTGTTTGACGCGCTCCCGCTGGGGCATCCGGCCAGAGCGCCGTACAGCATCTTCCGCCAATCGTCGGAGAGCGTGCGCGGCGGCGTCATTATCGGTCTCGGCTCCCGGCTGCAGGTGTTCCAGAACGCAGATATTCGCGCCATCACCAGCCATGATGAGATCGATCTGGAACTGCCGGGCAAGCAGCCGTGCGCTTATTACTGCATCACGAGCGATCAAGACAGTACCTTTGATTTCCTGTCCTCGCTGTTTCTGTCGTTCATTTTTATCAAACTCGTCCGCTACGCCGACCAGAACTGTCCGGGCGGCTGTCTGCCGGTTCCTGTTCATGTGCTCGGCGAGGAGCTTTGCGCCTGCGGCGTTATCCCCGATCTCAGCCGAAAAATCTCCGTGATCCGTTCCCGGAACATCAGTATGTCCTGCGTATTTCAGAATCTCGCCGGTCTGCAAAACCGCTATCCCAACAATCAATGGCAGGAAATTCTAGGAAACTGCGACGTGCAGTTGTTCCTTGGCTGTACGGATGCACTAACGGCAGAGTTCATTTCCTCACGCTCCGGCGAGGCAAGTGTCGCCGTGACCAGTCAGGCCAAACAGCTTGGTACATGGCGCATTTCCAACTACACCCCGGAATACCGCGAGACAAGCGGCGTCGGCCGCAGGCGGCTGCTCACGATGGATGAAGTTTTGCGGCTGGACGTGGATAAGGCGCTCGTCATTATCCGCGGGCGCAATATTCTGGAGGTCGATAAATTTGACTATTCCAAGCACTATGAAGCAAAGAAGCTGCGCCCGGACAAAGCGGCGTCGCACATCCCGCGCTGGAGAAGCGAAGCGCCGCCCCCAGTCGCACCTGCGCCCCGCACAGCCCCAGCGCCCAAAAAGGATGCTCCTGCAAAAAAGCAGAAGATCATAACCACAAGCAAGGAATCCATTTTATCCAAACCCAAAACAGAAAAAAAGGAGGAATGACCCATGCCCAGAAAAAAGGAATTACCTGCCCCGGACAGCGGCGAACAGGACGACCTGCTTTCCGCTGAAACGCAGGAGTTTCCCGACGCACCGCTCACCGAACCGGTGGTGGAACCCATCCCCACAGAAAGTCCGCCCGATGAAGGCGCACCGGAGGATGATACGCCGTCGGAGGAATACACGGAATTTCTTCAGGCGCTGAACGAAGCTCCCGCGCAGGAAGATCCGCAGCCTGCTCCGTCTGACGAAGCAGAACCGATGCCCTCCGAGGAAGAACCGGCGCTGACCATCCCCGCAGAAGAACCGTCCGGTGAAGCCGCACTCTCGGAATCTCCGCCCGCGGCGCGCAATGACGCGGTTCTGACGATCACCGCCAGAACGCGCATCAAAAGCGAGGCCGAAGCCACGGACGAACTCTGGCACGAGATCCGCAACGCCTATCGGACACGGCGGATCTTGACCGGCACGCTGGACGGCATTGAGCAGACCGCAGGCGGCAAAACGCTGGCGACGGTTAGCTTCCGTGGTTTCCGCATCGCTATCCCGATCCGCGAGATGCTTGTGCTGGAGGAACGGATGCCGTCCGGCAGAGCATATGCCGACTACATGAATCGGCTGAACCGCATTCTTGGCACGATGCTCGGCGCGGAGATCGACTTCATCGTCAAGGGCATTGACTCAACCACGCACAGCGCCGTTGCCAGCCGCCGGGAAGCCATGCTCCGCAAGCGGCAGACGTTCTATCTCGGCAAAGATGTTTCTGGAAACCCCTACATCTATCCTGGCCGTCTGGTCGAGGCGCGCGTGATCGCCGTCGCGGAGAAGGTGCTGCGTGTCGAAGCCTTTGGCATTGAATGTGCCATCTTTGCGCGTGACCTCTCCTGGCAGTGGGTGTCCGACGTCCGCGACCTTTACAGTGTCGGCGACCGGGTTCTGGTCCGCGTGCAGGAGATCAGCGGTGAGGATGCCGAGCATCTTTCCATCCGGGCAGATATCCGCAGCACGTTTTCCGAAACCAGCGTGGATAATCTCAAAAAGTGTCAGGTACAGAGCAAGTATGCCGGCAAGGTCACGGACCTTCGCGGCGGTGTGGTGTATATCCGTCTGAACAACGGCGTCAACGCCATCGCACACACCTGCTATGATTCCAGAATGCCCGGCAAAAAGGACGATGTCAGCTTTGCGGTCACACGGCTGGATGAAGAACACGGCATTGCCGTCGGCATTATCACGCGGATCATCAAGCGGAACCTGTAATCCGGCAGCGTTCTGCCTATGACCGATTTCATGTTCCCTGCAGCGTCCACACTGGAACCGCTGCTGCGCCGTCTGAGGGTGCCTCCCTGACGGCACTAAACTACAAAAGGAGTTTTCTCTATGAAAGCCAAAGAAGAATACGTTGACGCTCCTCGTGAAACACGCTCGAAGGACATTACCGTCTACGCGGTCATTTTCCTCGTCCTGCTGGTCGGCGCGGGCATTTTCCTCGCAGTCAGGCTGCTGCATAAGCCCGCAGATATGGCACTTGCAGACAGCAAATCCGGGATCATTTATGATTCGTCCGCCGTCGAGGGTGGCTGGGATAATCTCAGCCCCGAAGAAATTGCGGAGAAGCTGAATGAAAAGGTCGCGGAAGGCATGATCAACATCAGCATGAACACCGCACCTTACTTTGAAAACGGTAAGGCCGAGGGCAACGTCATGATCGTGAACGAATCGATCAATAACTACCCCCAGCAGGTCGAGTTCATCCGCAACGACACACAGGAGGTCATTTATCAGTCCAAAGCGATCCCTGTGGGCAGCAAGATCGAACGTGCTGCCCTTGACGTGGAGCTCCCGGCTGGCACATACGAATGCACAGCCATGTTCCACAATCTCGACCCAGTCAGTGGCGAAATCATCGGCACAGCCGGGGCAATCATTACAATTACGATTCAACACTAATTTTAATCAAAGGAGTCATTACAATGAAGAACACTAAGAAAATCGTTTCCCTCATCCTTGCGGTCTGCATGATCGCTTCCCTCGCAATTTCCGCTTCCGCTGCCAACACGGTTGATGCTTCGGGCGGCACCGGCACTTCCAGCGTCACGCTCTCGTCCACCGCTGACGGCAGCATCGGCGGCGACCCGGCAGCTACCAAAATGTCCGTAGTCGTGCCTACCGTCCTCCCGGTTGCTGTTGGCACTGACGGCACTGTTTCCACCGCGACCGACGCGAAGATCATCAACAATTCGTTTGGTGCAGTAAAAGTTGCGAATATTTCCATCGAAGCCGCGCAGGGTTGGTCGCTGGCTGCGTTCGGCGACAAGGCATCTCTGGCGCACGAAAAGGTCAACAGCAATAAGTTTGGCTTCTCCATCTCCCTCGGCAATGGCGCTGCACAGATCACCGATGGCAAGAACGCCAGCAAGCAGACGCTTCTGACCGACGCCATTGAGGGTTGCTACATGAGCGGTGCGGGTGATACCAGCGCCAATACGGTCGCAATCTCCTACGATGCTATCGTGACCCCGGTTTCGGAAGCAGTTACCAACACAGCGATTGCTTCCGTGCTGTTCATTATCGCTTGGGATGCAGTCTGATCTATTCGCTATTGCAAAGGGGAACGCGCAAGCGTTCCCCTTACCTTATGAAATGGAGGACGTCAAATGAAACACAAACGAATCCTCGCAATGATTCTCGCCGTCGCGTCGTGCCTGTCTCTGGCAGTTGGTGCATCAGCGGCAAATACGACTACTCGCAAGGCCACGGATTTCCGCGACTATGACCGTACTGTATGGTACGCCGAAGCCGTGTCTGCGGCTGTGGATAATGGCCTTTTGTACGGCAAATCCAGCACCATCATCGACCCCAACGGCGATATGACCCGTGCAGAGATGGCGGCTATCATCAACAGGTCTTTCGGCTGCTACGTCAAAGCTGACATTTCCAAGTACACGGACGTGGCAAAGTCCAAGTGGTACTACGACGATGTGGCAATGGCTGTGCAGATGGGCACTTATAACGGGCGCAGCAACTCGACAATGGCCCCAGACGCGCCAATCTCACGGCAGGAGGCCATGACAGTTGTAGCCCGTGCGCTGGAACTGGATTATGACGCATACGCAAAAACGGACCTGTCTGCATTCTCCGACCACAGCGAGATTTCCGGCTGGGCACTACCCTACGTTCGCGCGATGATAGGCGCTGACTATATCCACGGTCGCGGCAAAGTCCTTGCCCCGCTGGATAACATCACCCGCGCAGAATTTGCACAGATTTTTGCGAACATCATCGGCAGCTATATCACGGTAAAAGGCACCTACGACAAGGATATCAAAGGCAGCGTTCTGATTCGCAGCGACGATGTGACGCTAAAAGATATGACCGTGGACGGCGATTTGATTGTTGGCTGCGGCGCGGCGGATGGTAAAATCGTGCTGGACAATGTGACCGTCAAGGGTCGTCTGCTCGTCTGGGGCGGCGGTACAAAAGCCGTGTACTGCAACAACGGCACGAATATGCCAGAAGTGGTTGTGGCGAGAGTGGATGATGCGGTCAAGGTCATTTATGACCGCGATAGTACGTTGGCAGTAATCGACACGATCAAGGTCAGAATCACGGAACGCGCCAAGCAGCGCAAAGAAACCGAGGTTGTTTTTTACGATGTCAGCGGACTGCGCGAAGCCCAAAAGCAGCTCAATGCCATCGTTGCGGACAATCAGATTGCTCTTACTGCTCCTGCTCATCTATACGCTCTGGTCGGAGAATCCAACGTGAAAGCCGAGTTCGTCAACAACAGCAAATCGGACACCTACAAGGTGGAAATCCGCAGAAACAAAGACAACGCCTTAATTGCAGAAGCCTTTGAACTGTCTGCGGGCAAGAGCATTGCGACGCTGACGCTGCTGGAAGCGCCGGAGTTTGGGAACACAGATTGCACGGTCACTGTTACTGCTTTCCGTGACGGAAAGCAGATCGGCAATATGCAGACTGAGTTGACACTCCATGCCGCCTACCTCTGGCCAAAGGAGGTGCAGTAACGCGATGAAAACCTATCAGAAAGCGGCGGCGCTGCTTCTGGCGCTGGCGCTCATTTTTGCCTTTCCGGTCAGCGCGTCCGCTGCGGAAACAACCGAAGCCAGAGTGCCGGTCACGCTGACCGTGGTCAACACGGTTTCGCCCATCTCCTGCACCGTTCCGGCCGCACTGCCTGTTTCACTGGTGGATGGATATGTGGTCTGCGCGAACAACGCAGCCATCACCAATACCGGCAAGACCGGCGCGATTAAGGTCACAAAAGTGGATGTTCAGGCTGGCACATTCGAGATCGGCAGCTATGATGATTTCAGCGCAGGCAAAAACAGCATCGCACTCAGTATCAACGGCTGCTCAACCAAGGGCGCGGGCGCGCTGACGCTTGCGGACGGCGCGTTCCCAGCGATTCCGGCTGAGAAAAATCTCGCCATCCGCTATAAAGCGAAAGTTTCTGCGTCCGAGGCTGTTACGAACGTCAATGCGGCAACAATTGTGTTCACCATTGCCGCTGTGAGTGAAAAGGAGGCTGCATGATGAAGAATTTCAAGAAATTCACCGCATTGCTGCTTGCCCTCTGTATGGTGTTTTCGCTGAGCATTTCGGCGTTTGCAGTCGAAGATCACGAACACACGGTCTATGAAAGCGCCCCTGACGAAGAAATCGCCGTGCAGTCCGTTTCTGGTGAAGCTGCGACCAGCGGCACGATTCCGGGCAGCAGCATCAAATGGTCGCTGGACTCCAAGGGTTGGCTGACCATCTCCGGCAGCGGCGAAGCGCCGGTGTTCCAAAGCGCAGACGATCAGCCGTGGGCGGCTGTCCGGGATCAGATCACGCAGGTCTGGTTTGATGATATGGACGCATTGCATATCGTTGACCTTG
>ERZ773194.2093-NODE-2093-length-19691-cov-5.027093_pt1 | contig 19691 bp, 16 predicted proteins | sample MGYA00511240_ERZ773194 | MGnify/ENA primary metagenome ERZ773194 (study PRJEB29015, sample SAMEA2737774) | human gut metagenome | biome: human gut; feature: human-associated habitat; material: faeces | place: China | collected 2012 ... | reverse complement strand
CTGAATCTGATCTCCGGATCTGCAAATGAGGAGCAAGACGATGAAGAAGACTAATTATTTCCATCGCTTCTGCGCGCTTGCACTCTCGTGCCTGCTGCTTATGTCGCTGTTTCCCGTCATGCAGGCCTTTGCCGATGGGGACGGCGCCATTCACATCAAAAGCGCAGAAGATCTGCAGGAGCTTGCGCGCTCCTGCACACTCGATTCCTGGTCGCGCGGCAAAACCGTTGTTCTTGACAACGACATCGTGCTCGAAAGCGACGATGCGCTGCCCATTCCGACATTCGGCGGCACATTCCGGGGCAACGGCTACACCATCAGCGGTCTTTCCATCACGCAGAGCGTTTCCCCCGCCGGTCTTTTCGGCGTGCTGCAAAAGGATGCCGTCATCACGGAGCTGAACGTGGAAGGCACGGTCTCTCCCTCGGGCGACAGTGAAAGCGTCGGCGGCATCGTGGGCGAAAACTACGGCGCCATCGAACAGAGTACGTTCAATGGCAGTGTTTCGGGCAAACGCAGCGTCGGCGGCGTGGTCGGCCGCAACCGATCCAGCGGCGTTGTGCGCGCGTGTGAAGCCTCCGGTGCGATCTTTGGACAGAATATGACAGGCGGTATCGTGGGTGAAAACCTCGGTTCCATCGTCTCCTGCCGCGGCCGCGCCTATGTAAACATCGAGAGCACCGACCCCTCCATCGACCTGAGCAATTTGAACCTCGAATTCTCGCTCGACCTCGCCAAGCTCTCCCGCGCCGACACGCTCAACACCGCCACCGACACCGGCGGTATTGCAGGCTATTCCTCCGGTGCGATCGCGTCGAGCACAAACTACGCCGCCGTCGGTTATCAGCACATCGGCTACAACATCGGCGGCGTGGTCGGCCGCAGCAGCGGACAGGTGCTCGCGTGCAGCAATGAAGGCGCGGTCTGCGGGCGAAAGGACGTCGGCGGCATCGCCGGCCAAATGGAGCCCTATATCCGCATGGAGGTCTCCGACGGTCTGCTGCAGCAGCTCAAAACACAACTCAACGAGCTCAGCGGTCTTGTCAACACGGCAGCCAACCATGCCGAAGGCGGCTCGAACGAGATCGCCTCGCGCCTGAACAGCATGTCCGGCTATGTGGATAACGCAGCCAATGAGCTGAACAACGTCCGGCTGAACGCCAGCATTGACAGCGTCATCACCGGCGACGGCTCCCATTCCTCCGACACTCTGATCGGCGGCGGCAAGGGCGCAGCCGGCGGCATCGACCACGAGCATTCCGACAGCGGTCACAGCACCACCATCTGGGGCGGCAGTGCCGCAGGCGCGGGCGCGAGCCACGAGGGCAATGCCTCGGGCACCGTCACCGGCTCGACTCAGATTGTCGCTGCACCGGATCTTGGCGGGCTGACCTCGTCGATCAACGGCCTGAGCAGTCAGGTCACGATGCTCAACAACGCCGCCAGCGGCACGGTCGGCACATTGGCAAATGATATTCGTTCGATCAACAACAAGTTCAACGAGCTGACAGGAACGCTGTTTTCCGCCATTTCCTCGCTCAGCGGCGGCACGGGCGACATCATTGTCGACACCTCCGATGTCGACATCGATTCCGTCACGTTCGGTAAAGTCTCTTCCTGCCGCAACAGCGGCGCGGTGTACGGCGATGTGAATACCGGCGGCATCACAGGCTCCATGACCATTGAATACACGCTCGACCCCGAGGACGACGTCACCGGCCATCTTTCCGGCTTTTACCGCAAGCAGTACGAATACAGGGCGATCCTCCAGCGCTGTGTGAACACCGGCGATGTGACCGGCAAGCGCAGCTACGTCGGCGGTATCGTCGGGCGCATGGATCTTGGCTATCTCACCGCATGCGAAACCGCTTCCTGCACGGTGGCAAGCGAAAACGGCAGCTACACCGGCGGCATCGCCGGACTTACCGGCGCAACGGTACACGGCAGCTTTGCCAAGTGCACACTCAGCGGCAAGAAGTACGTCGGCGGCATCGTCGGCAGCGGCGTACAGGAAAATATCGACGGCAGCGGAAGCAGCGTGCGCTGGAACTATTCGCTTGTGGACATCACCGATTGCCAGCAGTATCGCGGCGCGATCTCCGGCAGCGATACAGGTATGTTCGAATACAACTACTACGTCTCTGACGATCTTCCCGGCATCAACCGTCAAAGCTACGTCGGGCGCGCAGAACCCACCTCCTATGAAGAGCTTCTCACGCTCCCCGAGCTGCCGGAGAGCATGAAATCCTTCTCTCTCACCTTCGTTGCCGATGGTAAGACCGTGCTCAGCCGCACCTTCCACTACGGCGATTCCTTCGCCGAAAGCGACATTCCCGATCCGCCGCAGAAGGACGGCTGCCACGTCCACTGGGATCGAAGCGACCTTACAAACCTGCACTTCGACACCGTTGTCACCGCAGTCTACGAAGCCTACACCCCCGCGCTTGCCTCCGAGCAGACGCGCGACGGCGGACTTGCCATTCTTCTCGTCGAAGGAAACTACAACGACGGCAGCGCCATCGCCATGACCGCTCAGTCTCTTACGCCCGCGGCGTTCGATGTTCAATCCGGCACCGTGTTCAACCGCATACAGGGTTATTTCTCCTGCCTTCGCCGCGGCGAGCTCCCCTCCACGACCGCCAACGCAGAAGTGCTTGAGCAGTGGCATGTAGAGCTTGCCGACGACGGGCAGAACGCGCACACCCTGCGCTATCTTCCGCCGGATGGGCAGAAAAATATCCGCATCTACGTGCGCGAAAACGGCGGCAGCTGGCAGGAAACAGGCTGCGACACAATGGGCAGCTACCTCACCTTCACCGCAAGCGGTGACAGCGTTGACTTCGCCGCCGTGCGGACGCTGAACGTCCTTGGCATCTGGCTCATCAGCCTTGCTGTGCTGGCGGTTCTTGTTCTTCTGATCGTTCTGCTTGTCCGCCGCCGCAAGCGCAGGGCACGCCGGCGCGCGGAAGCGCTCGCGCGCAGCATGAGCGCAGTCACACAGGCCGAGCAGATCGTCCGCAGCGCGGATACCGAAAGCGCCCAGACAGAAGATACAGCCAAGGCCAGCGAGGGCGCGCCGGAAGCGTCCGCCGTTCCCGCCGCGATAGTATCCGCACCGGTCGTCACCACCGCAGCGGAAAGCGCAGAAAATGCTTCCGCAGCTGCTCCTGCTCCGTCCGCTCCCGTTGATCCCGATTCCATCGAGGCGCGCCTTGCACGCGCGGAAGAGGAGCTGCGGCTGCTGCGCGAGGAGCGCGAAGCGCGCGAAAACACACTCACGCAGCCTGCGATCCCGCCTGCACCGAAAAAGCGCAGACGCCGCCGCTTCCTTCCCATCCTCATCACGATCCTCGTTCTGCTTGGCGCAGCGGCGGCATTCTTCCTCAAGTCCGACTTCAAGAAGGATCTTGAGGCCTGCCGCCTCATCGAAGCGCGCATCAAGGAAGATCCCATGACGATGTACGTCACCGTTGACGCTTCCTGCGGCAAGCTCGTTCTTCACGCAGATGCTTCCGTCGCCCGCACGAAAGCAGATGGGACTTCTGTCACCTGCATCGACCGCGACGGCGCGGCGCTCTACTACGCAAACGGCGCGCTCTACCTGGAAAACGGCAAGTCTTATGCCGTCGGCGGCGCGTTTCCCGACTACGCCGAGCTTCTGGATACGACCGCTGAGCTCTGCCGCACGCTGAGCGTGAGCAAATCCGTGGACGGGCAGAACAAGGTCTACACCTTCACCGCCGAGGGCGACGACGCGAGCGCGCTGCTGCATCTTCTCACCTCGGACGAGATCGCCGACGCCGCGGCGCTCTCCTCGATCCGCGTGACGCTCACCGCAGAGAGCGGCGAGCTGATGCGCATGACCTTTGCGGCAGAGAATTCCGGTGATCTGCACGTAAATGCCGACGCCGTCTTTACCGATGCGTCCGCGCCCGTGGTGCCGGACGAGGTGCTCTCCGCCATTCGCTCGTCCGGCGGCGCCGCCTCTTCTTCCACGCTGACAGACGATGCGCTCCGCCTGCTGCACGCATGGGGCGAGCTGACGAATGACATTTCTTCGTCTGTCATTTCCCTTTCCGCCGACTGCGGCCCGATCGTGCTGAGCAGCACGCTCCAGTACGACCGCAGCAGCATCGACGGTCAGAGCTACGGCTGCGTTCGCAAAAACACGCTCGCCGTCTACTTCTCCGGTGACAAGATCTGCGACGCGAGCGGCAACAGTGTGGACGCCGCAAGTGCGCAGCTCGTCGACGCCTCTTCGCTCATCGACCTCTGCTACCGCCTGATCCTTGACGGCAGCGCAGGCTGCGAGCGCGTGAGCGACGGCTATCTCTACGGGCTCTCGCTCGATTCTGACGCCATGAACGATCTGGCCGCCGCCATCGCGCCGGATATCAAGGCGCAGAATGTGACCTTCTCCTCCGGGCGCATCTCCGTGCTCGTGAGCGAGCAGGGCGCGCTCAAGTCGGTCAACATTTCGTGCAGCGGCGCGCTGCATCTCATCCTCTCTGACGCTCCGGCGTCGCTCTCCGCCGTCATCACGCCGGCGGAACGCGAATTCTCGATTCCCCAGCCGGCGCTCAATGCGCTGAAACAATAGAAAAGCGGAGGGAGTTACCAATCATGGAAAATCGCATCATCAGCATCAGCCGCCAGTTCGGCAGCGGCGGCCACGAAGTTGCAGTAAAAACAGCGGATCTTCTCGGGATCCGCGTCTATGAGCGCGAGCTGATCCGCCTTGCGTGTGAATACGGCGAGCTTTCGGAGAAAACGCTCTCCCCCTCAGACGAAAAGGCAACCAACCCCTACCTCTTTCAGACGGTGCACGAGGGCAATCACCATGTGCTGCGCGGCAAGCCGACGAGCGAGGTGCTTTTTGCCCTGCAAAGCCACGAGATCCGCCGCATTGCCCGCCATGAAGAGTGCGTTTTTGTCGGGCGCTGCGCAGACTATGTGCTGCGCGAGGAAAATGTAAAGCTCCTCACAGTCTTCGTCTCTGCACCGGACGAGCACCGCATTCAGCGCAAAATGGCGCAGGAAAAACTCACGCGCGACCAGGCCGTGCGCCTGATCCGCAAGATGGACAAGCAGCGCCGCAAGTATTATGAAAGCTATACTGGCCGCATCTGGGGCGCGCCGGGCGGCTACGATCTCTATCTTGACACCGGTCGTCTTTCCACCGCTGATGCCGCAGCCATCGTCGCCGACCGCTTCCGCAAGCTGTAAAAAGCACCGCACCAATCAAGGGCGGGAGAACTCTTTTGAAAAAGAGTTTCCCCTCCCTTCAGCTTGTCAAAAAACGCCAGTTCTCAAAACACGGGGGCTGGCGTTTTATCATTAAAGGGAGTAAAAATCGTTATATAGGGAACAAAATTGGAAGCATTTCACTTCCGAATAGCGATCTTTTTGAGATTCATGGCAGCATATTAAAGCCTCACCCATACAGATGCTGAAGCAACACCATTTTTATTAACACCACCGGATCTGATCCGGGGCGGCCGTTATCTGCGCAATAATATGGACTTAGCCGTGCATACAGCCATTCACAATCCATTACATTCTCTATCTTGCGCAATAAATGATCCTTGGGGACTAAGGCATCTACATCCACCATCACGATATCTCTTCGAGAATTCTTTCTCCAATTTCCCAACCTTACCCCTTTTTTCTCTATGATAGCAGGAGAACCTCGCCAGTGGCGAGGTTCTTTGACAAGCCGAAAGGGAGCGCTCCGGCATTTGCCGGGGCGCTCCCTTTGCGATTTTTTCAGTGAGAGTTATTCTTTGCGATGGCAGGTGCCGCCGCAGTGTGCGCAATCGCCGCTGCATCTGCCGTTTTTCCTGCTTTTTCGCACAAAGCGCAGGGCAAGGAGCGCGGCGAGCGCGATCAGCCCGAGCAGCAGGTAGTCGAGCGCGCTCATCAGAGCAGCCCTCCGAGCGCGTAGGCGGCGAAAGCCACGACCCACGCGACGGCGCACTGCATCAGCACGACGAGCGCGGTCTTGAGCGTGGAATTTAGCTCGCGGCGAATGGTGGCGACGGCGGCAACACAGGGGGTATAGAGCAGCGTGAAGACGAGAAAGCTGACGGCCGAGCGCGTGGTGAAGAGCGACGCGATGGCCGTGCCGCCGAGCAGCACCTCAAGCGTGCTGACGACGCTCTCCTTGGCAATGAAGCCGGAGATGAGCGAGGTGGCACAGCGCCAGTCGGCAAAGCCGAGGGGCGCAAAAATGGGGGCGATGCCCTTGCCGATAAGTGCCAGCAGGCTCTGCGCGCTGTCAGAGACAACATTGAGGCGTGTGTCGAAGCTCTGCAAAAACCAGATGATGATGGTGGCAAGGAAGATGACCGTGAAGGCGCGCTGCAAAAAGTCCTTGGCCTTTTCCCACAGCAGCAGCGCTACGCTCTTGAGCCCCGGCATGCGGTAGTTCGGCAGCTCCATGACAAACGGCACGGGCTTGCCGCGGAACGCGGTCTTGTTCATGATGAGCGCCGCCAGAATGCCGATGAGGATACCGAGCAGATACAGCGAGATCATCACGAGCGCGCGGTGCGCGGGGAAGAATGCCGCCGTGAAGAAGGCGTAGATCGAGATCTTGGCCGAGCAGCTCATGTACGGCGTGAGGAGAATGGTCATCTTGCGGTCACGGTCGGACGAGACGGTGCGCGTTGCCATGATGGCAGGCACCGAGCAGCCAAAGCCGATGAGCATCGGCACGATGCTGCGCCCGGAAAGCCCGATGCGGCGCAGGGGCTTGTCCATAACGAACGCCACGCGCGCCATGTAGCCGGTATCCTCTAAAATGGAGAGGAAGAAAAAGAGCGTGACGATGATGGGCAGAAAGACCAGCACGCTGCCGACACCGGCAAAGATGCCGTCGATGATAAGACTGTGGACGACGGGATTGATGCCGTAGGCCGTGAGCGCACGGTCGACGAGAGCGGTCAGTGCGTCTACGCCAAGGCCCAGAAGGTCGGATAAGCGCTGCCCGATCACGTCGAAGGTGAGGTAAAAGGTCAGCAGCATGATGCCGAGAAACGTCGGAATGGCCGTATAGCGGCCGGTGAGGATCTTGTCGATGCGGACGGAGCGCGCGTGCTCGCGGCTCTCGTGGCACTTGATGACGGAAGCGTCGACCACGCTCTCGATAAAGGTGTAGCGCATATCGGCGAGCGCCGCGTTGCGGTCGAGCCCCGTTTCGGTCTCCATCTGCACGATGCAGTGCTCAAGCAGTTCTTTTTCGTTCTGGTCGAGCGCAAGCTGATCGGCCAGATCGTCGCCGCCCTCAATGAGCTTGGCGGCGCAGAAACGCGCGGGAACGCCGATGCGGTCGGCGTGGTCGGCGATGAGATGGATGACGGCGTGGATGCAGCGGTGCACCGCCGAATCGTCCGCGCAGAAATCCGTCACCTTGGGCAGCACCTTTCCGCGCGCGGCGGCGATGGCCTGGTCGGTCAGCTCGCTCACACCTTCGCCCCTGGCGGCGGTGATGGGGACGACGGGAATGCCGAGCGCCGCGCTCATTTTCTGCACGTCGATCGCGCCGCCGTTGGCGCGCACCTCGTCCATCATGTTGAGCGCCAGCACCATCGGCACGCGCAGCTCAAGGAGCTGGAGCGTGAGGTAGAGGTTGCGCTCAATGTTGGTCGCATCCACGATGTTGATGATGCCGTCCGGCTTTTCGTTCAGAATGAAATCGCGCGAGACGATCTCCTCCTGCGTGTAGGGGCGCAGCGAGTAAATGCCCGGAAGATCCACAACAGAGCAGCCTTTTTCATCGCGGATCTCGCCTATTTTCTGGTCGACCGTCACGCCCGGGAAATTGCCCACGTGCTGATTGGAGCCGGTGAGGGCGTTGAACAGCGTCGTTTTGCCGCAGTTCTGGTTGCCGACGAGAGCAAAGATCATTTCAGCTCGCCCTCCACTTCAATTTTTTGTGCCTCTTCCACGCGCAGCGTCAGCTCATAGCCGCGCACGCGGATCTCAATGGGGTCGCCCATAGGCGCGACCTTTTGCAGCGTGACGCGCGTGCGGGGAATGAGCCCCATGTCCAGCAGGCGGCAGCGCAGCGCGCCGTCGCCGCCGACGGCGGTGATCACTGCGGACGCCCCGATATGCAGCTGATCCAGAGTCATGCTTGCTTTCCCTTCTTTTCTGCGAGTTTCATGTATCTATCTTATCTAAAAAATTATCATGCCAAAGAGCGAATGTCAACTGCCGTAACGCGTTGAAATAGACAAGAAAACGTGCTATGATAACCGCAGATTTTGGATAGGAAAGGAAGCGAGGGGAGTGCAGAAGAAAGCTCCCGTTTTGCCATGATTGCAATTCTGCTTGCGCCGGCCTATCTGCTGGCAAATTACTATCTGCTGCGCCGCACGATGGGCTGGGTGAAGGCGTGGTTCCCGTTTTTTCGAACGGTGCGCCATTGGGTGCTGCCCGTTGCGGTGCAGGTGTTCCTTGCCTGTTCCATCGTCATCGCTTTTTTCCTGCCCGAGGGCAGGGCGCGGCGTGTGATGAAGCTCATCGGCAACTACTGGCTGGGCGTGCTGCTGTATGTGCTGCTCGCGATTGTTGCGGCGGATCTTCTGCGGCTGCTGCTCGGGTATGCGCTGCCGTTCAAGCACATTTTTATCACGACGAAGATGCACCGCATCGCGGGCTGCCTTTGCGCGCTTGCCATCTTGACTGCGTCTCTCTGGGGCGTTGTCAATGCGCGTATCATTCATGTAACACCCTATGACGTGACGATCGACAAAAGCGTTGCGGGCATGGACGAGATGAAAGTCGTGCTCGTGGCGGATCTGCACCTTGGCTACAACATCGGCGAAAAGCAAATGCAGAGAATGGTGGAGAAGATCAACGAACAGGACGCCGATCTTGTCGTCATTGCAGGGGATATTTTCGACAATGAGTGGGAGGCGGTGGACGACCCGGATCGCATCGCGGAAACGCTGCGCGGTATCCGCTCGAAATACGGCGTTTACGCCTGCTATGGCAACCACGACATCGAGGAACCGGTGCTTGCGGGCTTCACCTTCCGCCAGGGCGAGAAGAAGGAGAGCGACCCGCGCATGGACGCTTTTCTGAAAGAGGCAAACATCACGCTTTTGCACGATGAGGGAACACTCATTGACGGAAAGTTCTACCTCTACGGCCGCCCGGACGCGCACCGTCCCGGCCGCGGCGTCGAGGTGCGCAAAACGCCGGGTGAGATCACAGCGGAGATGGACAAAAGTAAGCCCATCATCGTCCTCGACCACCAGCCGAAGGAATTACAGGTGCTTGCAGACGCGGGCGTTGACTTAGACCTCTGCGGCCACACGCACGATGGGCAGATGTTCCCGGGGAACCTCACCATCAAGCTGATGTGGGAGAATGCCTGCGGGTACCTTCAAAAAGGGAAGATGCACAACATCGTGACCTCGGGTGTCGGACTCTTCGGGCCCAATATGCGCGTGGGGACAAAGGCGGAGATCTGCCCGATTACAGTTCATTTTGCAAAATGAAGCTGCAAAGCATCGATGGGAATGCCTCTGAGCAGGGAAAATGACATCAAAGGGTGGGGGCACGGCGTCAGCCGTGACGGATGGATTGTAAGCCAAAAAATTACGATTCGCTGAAAAATAGGAAAATATTGAACATTTACAGCCCATCAGTCATCTTCGCTGACAGCTCCACTGACACAGTGGAGCCTTAGCCGACGCACTATGACATGGTTTTTTGACAGTCTGAAAGGGAACGCTCCGGCATTTGCCGGAGCGCTCCCTTTCATTTCTCTTTATTTGCGCACAAAGAGGATACCGAGCGTGCTCGGCCCGCAGTGGCAGGACACCGTGCAGCCCGCATGCGTTTCAACAACTTCGTCAAACGTGCCGTATGCCGCCGCCTCCTCCATCGCCGCGTCCACCACGCTCTGCTCGCAGGCGGGGTGCGTGATGAAGGCAAGGTCTTCCGTGATGTCTTCGCGCCCGTCGAGGCGCTCCTTGACATACTGACGGATACACTTTTCGAACGAGCCGCGGTACTTTTTGCAAACGCCCATCTTCCCCTCGCACACTTCGATACAGGGCTTGAGGTGCAGGAGGTTCGCACCAAGCGCAGCCACAGCGGAGCAGCGCCCGCCCTTTCGCATGTAGTCGAGCCGCTCGATGAGGAAGCTTGCCTCCACCTTCGGCGCAAGCGCGCGCACGCGCTCGGCGATCTCGCTGCCGGAAAGCCCCTGCGCGGCAAGCTTTGCCGCCGCCACGACCAGAAGCCCCTGCCCGCTGCTCAGGTTCTCTGAATCGACCACATAGACATTGTCGAACTCCTGCGCGGCAAGGCAGGCGTTCTGATAGCAGCAGGAGAAATTTGCGCCGATGGTGACCTGCACCACCGCGTCGTATTCCTTCGCATAGCGCGCGAACACTTTGCCGTATTCGTACTGGCTGACCGCCGCCGTACTGCAAAGGCTCCCGCCGCCGTCCACATGGGCAAAAATGTCCGCGGGCGTGATGTCCACACCGTCGTGGAATTCTTCTCCGTCCTTGATGATGCACAGCGGCGTAATGGCAATATCGTAGCGTTCGAGCAGCTCTGGTGACAGATCGCAGGTGCTGTCTGAAATGATTTTTACTCGCATTGTTCGTGTTTTCCTTCCCCGTAGGTCAGATTTACGCGGGTACTCCCGGTGGAAATGATATAATCGGATTGTACTCTTATAGCGCAGGCAGATGAACTCTCCCTCAACGCAACATCAACTCTTGTTGAGGTTTTCCGTGATTTTCACAAAAAAGAGACTCCGAAGCGTCTTCCTCCGGAGTCTCTGCTTTGATGACCGATCTCCTCAGCCGTAGCTTCGCGTCAGTTCGACGGAGTCGGCACCGCTGAGCAGGAAGGGCATGCCCTCGCCGGTGCGTGCGCGCTGAAAATACATCTCCTCGCCCGAGGGGGCGATGAGGATGGGGAAGGCAGCGTCAACATCAATTTCGCTACTAATTAGAATTTGGAACCACAACTTCAAAAAAATGCAAGATATGATTCAATGCAGAATAATAATCCCTTCCTTTCCTCATTTCATTCTCCGCCGCCTTCGTGTTGACATTTGCCCCCCGTTATGTGACACTATGGGAGAACACTACGCCTTGACAAGGAGATCTTTTATGAACGCAGCAACTGTTTTCGCCCGCTTTGCGGAGCTTTTCCCTGAATCGAACCTCATCGGTCTGCTGAGTCGGTACGGCGGCGACGCAGACGATATTTTCGAAGCCATTCAGGATCAATATGATGCGCACGAGCAGGAACCGCTCGCCGGCCTTCTCGGGATCAAGCCCGCAGATCTCGATTCCTTTGCCCGCACCGCCTACTGGGAACTGATCGATGAGATCCGTATAAGATACCTCTCTTTTCTGCCGCGCGATGAGGCGGCCAAAATCATCGAAGCGTCCGACGGCTGCATCACACACCCCGAGAACGATGACATCGACTGGAGCATGGACGAGTTCATCAACGACTGGAACGCACTGCACCGCGGCGAGGAAGCGATCGCGCGATAATACAAAGGAGAAAAACGATGAAACCATCTTCTTTTCTGCACTTTGCCGCCTTCGGCGTCAAGACGATCCTGCTGCGAAAAAAAGAGCCGATCCTCGGGACGGTGATCTTGACCGACAAATGCAACCTGCACTGCAAACACTGCTCGGTCAATAATATCACGGCAGTCGTCCATCCATATGAACAGATCCGCCGGGAGATGCAGCAGCTCTATGATATGGGCGTGCGCATCCTCTTCTTCTGCGGCGGCGAGACCTTCCTCTGGCGCGACGGCGAGTGCACGCTGAGAGAGCTGGTCATCGAAGCGAAGGCCATAGGCTTTCTCATTGTGAATGTCGTGACGAACGGTACGCTTCCCATCGATCTTCCGGAGGCGGATCTGATCCTTTTGAGTCTGGACGGCGACAGGGAGCGCCACAATGAGATCCGCGGAGATACCTATGACACCATCATGCAGAACATCGTGAGCGCGAGTGCGGACAACATCTGCTTCTACATGGCGATCAACCAGATCAACAAAGATCATGTGCGCGATGTGTGTATCGCCGCGCGCGACACGAAAAACGTGCGGGCGGTATCCTTCAATTTCCATACACCGTACCCCGACACGAGGGAACTTGCCTTGAGCAAAGAAGAAAAGGCCGCCTGCTGCGATGTGATCGCGCAGATGATGAAAGAGGGCGCGCCGGTCTTTAACCTGAAAAGCGCCTTTCCCTATCTCATCGAGAACCGCTTTCCGACGCCCTGTCACCAGTGCGTCGTGATGGAAAACGGAAAACTCTCCACCTGCGGGCGCTGCATTGACGTGCCCGGCCTCTGTGAGCAGTGCGGATACTTTTTTGTTGCGGAATATACGCTTTTGTTCCGGGGCAATCCCAGGATCATCTTCGAGATGCTCCGCACTTACTTGAAATATATTTAGGAGAGCGCCATGCACTTCTTTACGAGCTTAACTCGAATGTGGCTCACGCGAACCGTGCAGCCCTTCACCTTTAGAAAGGAATATGATCAGGCCTTGCCGTTTGCGGAGTGCGAGAGCCTGGGGCTATATGTCCATATTCCTTTCTGCAAGAGCATCTGCAATTTCTGCCCCTACTGCAAGGTGCGCTATTCCGCAAAGCTGTGCGACCAGTATATAGATTCTCTGATTCAGGAAATACATCTTGTCGGCGGGCAGTATCCGGGGCGGAAAAAGGCAACCAGCCTGTATTTCGGCGGCGGAACGCCCGCGCTTGCGGCAAATCATATCAAAGAGATCATAGATGCGCTCGGCGAGCACTTCATCGTCACCGAGGGGATCGGTCTGGAGCTTCACCCCGACAATGTGACGGTCGAGACGCTGCAAACGCTGAAGGAAGCGGGCGTGACAAAGATCAGCATCGGCATTCAGTCTTTTTCGGACAAGTATCAAAAAATTCTCGGCAGAAAGACAGTCGATACCGCGGCGATGGCGGCGGCTCTCGCGGCAGTCCCCTTTGAAACAGTTTCAATGGACTTCATCTTCGCCCTGCCGGGGCAGACCTTTGAAGATCTGCGCGCCGACATCGACGCGGCCTTCTCGCTGGGGGCGAATCACGTCGCCATCTATCCGTTTATCGACTTTACCTTTACGGACAGCAGCGTTGTGGCAATGCCCAAAAGGGAAAAGCGGGAACTGCTGGACGCCATCACGCGCTACTGCATGAGCCGGGGCTATCCGCGCAGCTCTATCTGGACCTTCTCAAACGAGCCGAACGCGAACTACTCGTCCATGACCCGGGATAACTTCCTCGGTTTCGGCTGCTCGGCCACGAGCCTTTTCAAAGAGCAGTTCAAGATCAATACCTTTGATGTGGATTCCTACTGTGAGAGAATCCGCTCCGGCCGCCTTGCGACCGCGCTGACGCTTCGCTTCACAAGGCGGCAGAGAATGGTCTACTGGCTGTTCTGGACGGCGTACAGCACAAGAGTGAACGCCGATGACTTTGAAGCCTTCTTCGGCGTGCCGCTCAAGAAGATGTACGGAATGGAGCTTTGGCTTGCAAAGCGCCTCGGCTTTGTAACAGAGCATGGCAGCACATGCGAAATGACGCTGAAAGGCGCGTTTTTCTATCACTACTACGAAAATTTTTACACGCTTTCCTATATCGACAAGATGTGGGGCATCCTGCGCGAGAAAGCATTTCCCGAATCCATCGAGCTGTAAAAAACAAACCGCCTGCGCCCAAACGCGGCGCGGGCGCTTTTCGGACGCCTGCCCCTTTACAGCAGCCGTTTCGCGGCATATAATTGACAGAAATCGCAAGCTGCGCGAAACAGAACGAGAAAGGAAGATCGAACGATATGCCCTGTACAACTGTGCTGGCCGGCAGGCTGGCGACCAATGACCGCTCGACGATGATCGCACGGACGGACGACGGCCACTTTGATGAAAAGCGTCTGATCGTGGTGGATCCCGCGGAACAGCCGAAGGTTTATCGGAGCGTGGAATCCCATGTGGAGGTTGCGCTGCCGGAGAACCCCATGCGCTACACGTCCTGCCCGAGCGTGGATCCCACGCACGGCATCTGGGCCGCGACCGGCATCAACGCCGCAAACGTCGGCATGACCGCAACGGAGACCACGACCTCAAACCCGCGCGTGCTCGCAGCCGACCCGCTGGTCGAACTGCAAAAGGCCGAGGACGGCAAGGAGGAACGCTGCGGCGGCATCGGCGAGGAGGACATCGTCGTTCTCGTCCTGCCCTACATTCATTCCGCGCGCGAGGGCGTGCTGCGCCTCGGCTCGCTTCTCACGCAATACGGCACCTATGAATCCAACGGCATTGCCTTCAACGACGAAAACGAAGTCTGGTGGCTGGAGACCATCGGCGGCCACCACTGGATCGCAAAAAAGATCCCCGAGGATCGCGTCGTCATCAACCCGAACCAGTTCGGTATGGATTCGTTCGATCTGGAGGACGCCTTCGGTGCGCAGGAGTCCCACCTCTGCTCGGCGGACCTCAGAGAGTTCATTGCAGAATATCATCTGGATCTGAACCAGAACGGCAAATTTAACCCGAGAGACATTTTCGGCTCGCACCGCGATATGGATCACATCTACAACACGCCGCGCGCATGGTTTATGGGACGCTTTCTTGCGCCGCACACCTACCGCTGGGACGGCGAAAACGCTGACTTCACGCCGGAGAGCGACGACATTCCGTGGTCGTATGCACCGGAGCGCAAGGTTGCTGCCGAGGATATTCAGTACCTGCTCTCGTCCCACTATCAGGGCACGCCCTACGACCCCTACGCGGGCCGCAGCGCGGAAAAGAGCGGCATCTACCGCCCCATCGGCATCAACCGCACGGGTGTGACGACGATCTGCCAGATCCGCAGCGACGTACCTGACGCGATCAAGGGCATTGAATGGGTGTGCTTTGGCTCCACGACGTTTTCCGCATGGCTGCCGGTGTATACGAACGTGGCGCAGATGCCGGACTATTTAAGTAAGGTGACGCTCGACGCCGAAACGGACAATCTCTACTGGGTCAGCCGCTTTGTCGGCGCGCTGGCCGACAAGTGCTACGGCTCGTGCATTCAGAGTGTCTGGGGCTATCAGGACGCGGTGAATATCCGCGGCCGCCAGCTCATCCTCAAGTATGATAAGCTTATGCGCGAGAGCGGCGATTTCACACTCACCGCGCAGGCAAACGACGAGCTTTGCGCCATGGCGCAGAAGGAGAGCACGCAGATCCTCAACAAGGTTCTGCGCAGCGCCAGCGAACAGATGAAGAACGGCTTCAGCTTCGCCGACACCTGCATCAACAAGTGATAAGCGGCATCGCTTCACCAATGGAATCAAAAAAGCAGCCGCGGCAAAAATTGCCGCGGCTGCTGCCAAAAGAAAGGAATCCGATATATGGGAATTCATCATGTAAAAAGTCTTGACCTGCACGCCAAGTGGCCCTGCGGCGAAAAGGATCTCATCACGGACGTGCCGGGGGTATTGGTCGGTCATACCACGCTGACCGATCCGGCGAAGGATATCCACACGGGCGTAACGGCAGTGCTTCCACACGGGGGCAATCTGTTCCGCGACAAGGTCATGGCCGCCTGCGCCGTCATCAACGGCTTTGGCAAGAGCATCGGCCTTTTGCAGGTGCAGGAGCTCGGCACGATAGAGACCCCCATTATTCTGACCAACACGATGAGCATCGGGACCGCCTATACGGCCCTGTGCAAATACATGCTGGAACAAAATCCTGACATTGGGGTGACTACCGGCACCGTCAACTGCCTTGTTACCGAGTGCAACGACGGTTCGCTCAACGATATCCGCGGCATGCATGTGCAGGAATCGGACGTCCGCAATGCCATTGAAACAGCAGCGCAGGATTTTGCCGAGGGCTGCGTCGGCGGCGGAAACGGCATGCGCTGTCTCGGGCTCAAGGGCGGTATCGGCTCCGCTTCGCGCGTGTTGGAGATCGACGGCGCAAAATATACGGTCGGTGCGCTCGTCATGTCAAACTTCGGAGCGCCCGGCAACCTTGTGATCGGTGGTCAACATTACGACACAAGCAAGGCCCACGTCTCCGACGTGAAAGACCGCGGCTCCATCATCATGATCCTGGCAACGGATATCCCTCTTTCCGAGCGGCAGCTCGGGCGCGTGGCCAAGCGCGCTATGATCTCGCTCGGGCGCGTGGGATCGTTCTGCGGCAACGGCAGCGGCGATATCGCGATCGCCTTCACCACGGCCAACCGCATTCTGCATGACAGCGACCACGATATTCTGACCTGCCGAATGTTCTACGATGAGAGCATCGACAAGGTGTTTGAGGCCTCTGTTGAAGCGGTCGAGGAGGCCATCATCAGCTCGCTCTACCACGCCGAGACCACGCACGGCATCCGCGGCAAAACAGCCGTCAGCCTGCGAGACTTCCTTAATCATTGACCCTTGCCGCCCTTCACCGTTCCTTTTCACTGCGCCCCGCAGCCCGCTGCGGCAATCCCCTTTTCGAGCCAATCGGAAGGGCGTTGAATGAAAAAAAGGCATGCACTTCTGCCACGGTTCAAGCAAGAAGCTCTTTCTTTCGGGCTTTGTAATAGAATAGGCCCGTCAGATCTGCCAAGGCCCAGCCGATCGGGACCGACCACCAGATGCCGATGACGCCGATAGCAGGGATCGCGGACAGCAGATAGGCAAGCGCGACACGGGTGCCCAACGAGACGACCGTAAGCACCACGCTCATGCCCGGTCTCCCCAACGCACGATACAAGCCATAGAGCAGGAACAGGCAGCCGATGCCGCAGTAAAACGCGCCCTCGATGCGCAGATACCGCACGCCTTCCAGAATGACTTCCGTTTCTCCGGCGTCCACAAAAATCGCCATAAGAGGTCTTGCAAATACGAAGACGAGCGCGGATATGACCACACAGAAGGCCATGGAAATGCACACGGCGCTTTTCAGCCCCTCGCGTATCCGTTCGCTCTCTTTTGCACCGTAATTCTGCGCGATAAAGGTGGAAAAGGCGTTGCCGAAGTCCTGCACCGGCATATAAGCAAAGGCATCGATTTTCACAGCGGCGGCAAAGGCGGCCATCACAATGGGGCCGAAGCTGTTGACCAGTCCCTGTACCAGAAGGATACCGAGGTTCATGACCGATTGCTGCACGCAGGTCAGCGTGGAGAAGGAGACGATCTCACGGATGCGTCCGCGCCGCAGGCAGCGGAGCTTCCATACCGAGTGCACCTGCGGGAAGCGCGCAAGGGTGAAAACGGCGATGCCGACCCCCGAAACATACTGAGCGATCACCGTCGCCTCCGCGGCTCCGGCAACGCCTCTATTTAACCCGATGACAAACCAGAGATCGAGGGCAATATTCAGCACAGCGGAAACAGCCAAAAAGCCCAGCGGGATAACGGAATTGCCGATTGCCCGCAAAAAAGAGGCAAAGTAGTTATAAAGGAAAACAGCGGGAATGCCCATGAAAATCACAAACAGGTATTCGCGCATATCGCTCCACACCTCGGCAGGAACCCGGAGGAAGGTGCGAAGCCCGTCCAGGCAGGCAAACGATAAGATATTCAGAAATACGGTGACGAGCGCGATAAAGAAAAACGATGCACAGAGGTTCTCGCAAAGAGCCTTCTCATCCCGCTGCCCAAAGCGCATGGAAAACAGCGCGCCGCTCCCCATGCACAGGCCGAGGATGATGGAAGTCAGAAAGGTCATCAGTGTAAAAGACGAGCCGACCGCGGCAAGCGCATCGCGCCCAAGAAATTGCCCGACGATCAGCGTGTCGGCGATGTTATAGCACTGCTGCAACAGATCCCCCAAAATCATGGGAATGGCAAACAGCAGCATCGACTTGGTAACAGGGCCTCGTGTTAAATCGCGCTTCATGACGCGCCTCCGTATCTTAAGCAATAAAGTACAATTCGGGAATATTATAGTGCGATGGAAACACTTCGTCAATCCGGCTCACCGCCGCCCGTGAGGAGGTGCGCGAGGGAAAGAATGATGAGAAATGCAAGAAGCTGCTCCGCCTGCCGGACGCACAGAATATATTAACTGGAGGAGGCCATGCTGATGAGCTTCACGGCAGGCTTTAAGCTGGCATGGGGCATCGCCGGAGAACCGGGAGCACCTTACTCCTACGACACCGATGAAGAACAAAAGGTGCAGGATACGCATTCAACGGAGTAACAATACGCCATCAGCGGAATGGTTTTCTCCCCGGTGTTCACGCCATTGCTGACCATATAGAAAAAACCGTCTCAAGCATATTGCTTGAGACGGTTTTTGGCAGGCGGCTTCAATTCGGATATTTTTCTAAATTATTTTTTGACGATCGCGTCAGTCGTCTATCTCCGCCTCGTGCTTGAGAATGGCACCGGAGGTGGCGTTGATCTCGTAGCTATACTCCATGCCGCCGGACTTGAACTCGACCTCATAGACGAGCGTGCCGTCCTCGTCGTCCAGCTCGATCTCCATGTCATACGCTTCATTTTCGCTCACGCCTGCGTGGTTCAGGGCGATGGACTTCGCCTTGGCATAGCCGATGTCCGCGCCGCCGGACGGCGCAGAGGGCTTTGCCGTCTCATCCCCCACGGGGGCTGTGGACAGCAAGTCCTTCTGTCCGCTGAGCACCTTCCCCGTGTAGGCGTCCACCAGATACTCAAACTCGCCCCATGCTGTGTGCAGCTCGACCTCGTAGTGGGCGGGAGATTCGTCGAGTTCGGGATCGACCTCCGCCGTGACGGAGTCGAGCGCTGTTGTCCCGGCATACTGCTCCGCAGCGTAGGCGGCGGCATCCTTGCCGATGGGCATGGCAGGTGCGCCCGCTTCGGCGAGGTCCTTGAGCTCTTCGACCGAGAGCTTTGCCAGCGCGTCAAACTTCAGCGTGGCGTTGAGTGCAAGCACACGGTTCACCAGCGCCGCCTTTCCGGTCGAAATGCTGTTTTCCCGCGCCCGCTGCTCCAGGACCGCGTCCTGCGTAAGCGTCTGCGTCAGGACGGACGCCCTCGATTCGCTTGTCTGCAAAACACCGTCCACGGTGCTCGTCAGCTCGCGCTGGAGTTTTTCCGCGCGAGCGGTATCCTTGTCCTCCACCGAGATCATGATGGCGGAGGAAATGCTATTGAGGTAGCCGTTTCGCACGAGGCTGCCAACAATGGCGTTCACAGCCACGTCGAGCTTTGCACCCTTGAGGTCTGCGCCGTTGCCCATATCCGCAAGGATGGCCTTCGCGTCCTCGTTGAGCGGCGTACAGACGAGCACCTTTTCGCTTCGATTCACCTTCAACTCAATGCTCGGGTTCACGTCCAGCGACACCACGGAGGCCACCGCGTTCACCCGCTGGTAGAACAGCCCTCCGCCGAGCAGCATCACCGCAAGGCAGGCGGCAATGAGTGATGTCCATCTTCTCTTCGTCGTTTTCTTTGTTGTCATGGGAATTACCGTTCCTTTCCGCTCTTCGCAGCGAGAGAGAACGCCGTTCGCATCGTTTGGCGCGGTCTTTTCGACCGCCGCGGCCAGACGCTGCTCCATTTTTTCGTTGGTCATTTGGCGTTGTCTCCTTCCAGATAAGCTCGCATTTTTTTCAATGCTCTGTGATATTTCGACAGGACGGTCGGAAGCGGCAGCTCCAGCAGCGCCGCGATCTCCCGGTGCTTCATACCCGTGACCG
>ERZ773194.2088-NODE-2088-length-19711-cov-28.802757_pt1 | contig 19711 bp, 22 predicted proteins | sample MGYA00511240_ERZ773194 | MGnify/ENA primary metagenome ERZ773194 (study PRJEB29015, sample SAMEA2737774) | human gut metagenome | biome: human gut; feature: human-associated habitat; material: faeces | place: China | collected 2012 ... | reverse complement strand
TATCTCCGGGTTTTCCCCCACTTCACACCGGACATGCGACTTTCACCGCATCCGGCGTTCCATCAAGCATAGTTTCAGCAGTGATACACAATCACTCTTTCACATTGGCTAAGTTTGCTACTTTGCCGCCAGTAGCGGCAGTCCTGCGGTAGCACGCAGTTTGTTCACTTTGGTAATAACTTTGGCATTCAGAGAGTATTCCTTCACCAACGCCACTACAGACATCATGTCTTCCGAGTTGACTATTGCCAATCCCTGCAAAGAAAGAAGCAACAGGTTCTGGTAGCTGTCATTGCCCTTCTTACAATCGTTTGTTTTCCTGTAACAGATACAGGTTTGAACATCCAGTTTCTTCCCGGTGATTGCACATTTACCGTCTTGCCCTGCATAGAGGGAGACCCGGTTGTCGTTGTATCTCACTGATTCGGTCGGTATCGGATGCCTCATCAGCCAGAGCATTGAATTTACGTCAATCCTGAGATTATCGTGTATCTCTGCTCTACCTTTTGGCGTATACGGATTGATTTTTCGGCTTTTCCGCATTGGAATCTTGAATTGCACGTAGGCTAATGGAACCAGTGGCGTTTCTCCAATCCATCGCATTTGCTTCGATTTTCCGTACCGTTTCCTTAGATATCTGTTTTTGATTTCGCCCTGCTTCTTGATTCCGTCAATACGATGGAGAAGCTGTCCATTGATTGGACGGGCGATATCGCTGAAATTCAAGTTGACCCTTGTCGCAATGCAGTAATAGTCCTGCACTCCGATAACCTTGGCATTATAGTCCCCCACATTCAGGCTTATTTCTTCAGCCGTCTTACTACTTTGTATTGCCTTGACACTGTCAGCCATTTCCTTGCTGATTCTGTGTATGGCTTTATCGCAGACATTTGAAGTTATCACCCACAAGTTACTTTTGCGCCGCAGTTTTATGCGAAAACCCAGAAACTCACTGTCACGTTTCCTGAGATTAGTCACTTTTGACTTTTCATCAGACACTTCCAGTTTTAGCCGTTTCCATAGCCAGTCTTTGACTGCATAATAGGTTTTCTCTGCATCCTCTTTGGTTCTGCAAAATATCTTGAAATCATCCGCATAACGGACAATCCGCATCTCCTTGAGGTTACTTTTCTTCAAGGCTGTATAGCTGTTGCACTTTTTCTCTGCGCCGTTGGGATAGTAGGTCACTTTACACGGATGTTTCATGTGCCCCACCATTTCATCCCACTGAGAGGCAATCCACCAGTCCAGTTCATTGAGGACAATGTTTGCCAGCAATGGTGAAAGGATACCACCTTGCGGCGTTCCCTTGGATGGGAGGACGGTTTCTCCATCAGGCATTTCGATTGGCGCTTTCAGCATGGCCTTGATGATCTGAATCAACTTGGTGTCCCGTATACCTAAAGTCCAGATCTGTTTTAGCAGCTTTCTGTGGTCGACGTTATCGAAGAATCCTTTAACGTCCACATCTACTACATAGTGAAGCTTGTTCCTTTGGGCGAGTCCATACGCATAGGAAATCGCATTTTCTGCGCTCCGACACGGTCTGAACCCATAAGAGTGCTCATAGAACTTTGCTTCGCAGATTGGCTCCATGACCTGCAAAATACATTGCTGTACTATTCGGTCAATAATACACGGTATTCCCAGAGGCCTCATCTTTCCGTTTGGCTTTGGTATTTCTACTCTTTTTACTGCTTTTGGTTCATACCTCCTGAACTGTTTCTGGATGAGCTTTACAAACTTATCCTCTGGCATGACTGCCAATGATTCTATTGTCCGCCCATCCGTGCCTGCGGTATGACTGCCATCATTGCCTTTAATATTTCTGAATGCCAGCTTGATGTTGCTTGGGGCACTGATGATATCCATCAGATGCCCAAAGACTTCACCGCTTTTGCTGTCGGCATACAGACTGTCAAAGGTTTTCTGCATGTCATAGTATTCCGCATGGCGCAACTTGCTTTTCTTCTTAGCTTTTTGTGCCATGTACATCACCCCATTTCTATGAAACCGAGCGACAATTTCTTTTTCTTACTCGACTGCATGAATAGTGGTTGTGTACTGCTGACGTTTTGCCTGACTTGTGGCCATTCCTAACCGTCCTCTTTTTCGCAGACGATATCATCGGTTCGACCACTGCTTTTCAGCAGGAATTCATCCGCTTATTATTCTTCGCCGGATTATCCAGTAGACTTCCTGCCTTTCCTTGTTCCGATAATCCTATCTGTACATACATACCTTTAGGTGTTCCCTCTGGGCCTGACAGCTTGGACACGCCTGTAACGTGCCACGGCGTTTCGTAACAACCATTTCTACTAAACCGTACTGCCTGAGCTTTAACCCACACACCCATTTCTGAGTGTGGCACTTTTAGACCTTTACATTCGGGAGCTTCGTCAGACATCTCTGTCATTCTCACCATGGGTATCTTATAGACCCCCGGCATATAGGATGCACCGTCCACCTCTGGACAGCTTTCGTCAGCTTGACCTGTTACGGCATCTCTCTGCCGACTTTACCGGGCTTCACACAGAGTTTGGCCTCTGCATGCCGGAGTATCAGGGGAGGCGTTTCAGGGCGTTACCCCTTCATTCCACCTCTCGAATTATCAGTTCACAGAACTGATTGAAACAGCGCTGTGCGCCGCCTTTTCAGCGGCGAACAAGTCGCACGATTGTAGTGCATGGATTTTGAAAAGTCGATACTGTTGAACACCCGCACCCTGTATTTCTCCCGTTGCAGAAACCGCCCGCACTGGTCGAGGGTGCCGCCCTTCGGGTCTACCACCACATACGAGGAATGGGCTTGAAGGAGCTGCGGGGTCAACCAGAACCTTGTCTTTCCCGAGCCGGACGAGCCGATGACACAGGCGTTTAGGTTCCGGGCATTGGCGGGTATCTTCGGACGGGTGTTCATGGTAAGGAACTCCGTCCCGGTCAGAATGACATTGTTCTGAAATTTAGGGTCTACAAACGGCTTTATATCCTCCTTTGTTCCAAAGCGGGCGGTGCCGTATTCCGCATCCCGCCGGAATTTTTTCGCCTGCCTGATCTTTGACTGTATCAGCAGATACACCCCAGCCGCACCGGCAAGGCCCACCAGCAGGTCAATACCGCCCAGCCCCGGCCAGTAGGTTTCAAAGGCTTTGGGGAAGGTATCGAGCATCCCCATGAGCTTTGTCCCGAAGTCTGTGCCGGGGGCGATCCGGTAGGCCGTCCCGATTTTGGAGAAGAACCAGAACACAAAGAGGTACGGCAGGTTTGGGAGCACATATTTTCTGATCTTGTCACTCAACGTCCGTCCTTCACCGCCTCTCTGGTCCGCTGCTTTTCCTTTGCCTGCGTCCTGATCTGCTCCGTGAATTTCCGAAGCTGGCCGAGGATGGAAGCCTTGTCCTGCTCTTTGTTCAGCACCTTTGCGCTGTACTTCTGGAAGGCCGCCGTGATAGCGTCCGCCTGATTGGCTTTGAAAAACAGCAGGTAATGACCGGGGCTCACTTTATGGAAAGCGTAGTCCACATGGAACTCCTTCGCGATCCGGTCAAAATCCTTTGGGGCTCCCACATAGGGCATGGCGCTTTTGCCGCCATAGTGGTTCATCAGCTTTTTTACGCTCTGGCGTCCCTGCGGGGTCAGCGCCTTCCGGTGGTGCTTTTGCAGCGCCCGCGCCACCTTCCCAAGAGCGGCAGCCAGCACTTTTCCCGTGAGCTTCGTTGTCCTGATCGAAAGGGCAACCGTTTTTTGGTTTACTTCTTCCTGCATAAAACCTCCTTTCCGTCGGGGTTCCCGCTATCCGGGAGGCCCCCGTACAATCTCGGGGAACAGAAAACCTCGGGCCAATGTGGCCCGAGGCTTACCGCTCGGCATCTCTGCCGGACGGAGCTTTCTTTTCCGGCTCCGTCTGGACTTTTTCGCCCTGTTCCCGCATGGTCTGCAAGATAGAGGGCTTCTTTTGAAGCTGGGAGGGCTTTTCGCCGGACAGCGGCTTGATACATTCCAGACGGTCAGCCGCCCGGATGGCGTTGTCTGTGAGCTGCCTCTGCCATGCGCCCACGCTGGGAGCCCAACGAAAGCCGCTGCTTTTCAGCTCGGCCCGGGTGTCCGCGTCAGGCTTTCCGTCAAAGAACACCTGCAAGCGGTTGTCCTCCCGGTTCATTTCCACACGACCCCCATCGAACTCCCAGCCGGAAAATTCCTGCTGTGCCTGTTTGGAAAGCTGTTCGATACGGGCCTTTACCCGGCGGATCTCCGCATTGTTGTTGGTTAGCTGGTAGCTTTCAAAGGGCCTCGGGTCGCTTCGCCAACTTGACGCCATGCTTGCTTTCAGCTTTTCAATCTGGTCCAGCGACAGCAGCGCACAGCCGTCCAGCTTGCCATGCTTGCGGTAATAGGCGTTGACCTCCTTCATAATGAGCTGGGAGCGTTCCAGCCCGTCCAGCTTCTTCTGGAGCTTTTCAATCGCTGCCGGGTCATCGGCGCTGATCCCGCCCATGCCGGTACTGCGTATCTTATCCAGCAGCCCTTGAATATACCGCCATTCCTCCATGTTGCTGTCCCGGGCCCGGTTCTGTTTTTCCTTCTTTCCCACCGGGAAATTGGCAGGTCCGGCGATCATCACAGAGGGAACCCTTGCGTCAATGGCAAAGCCCTGGTTCATGTTTTCGGCCAGCTTGCGGGCGTAGGTGTCTAACAGATGGTCGATCTTCTCATGGTACATGGGGTCCACCCGGGATTTCTGCTGTTCCGCTATGGCGGCGGCCTTGTCCACCATTGCCCGGTATTCCGCCGTTGCGCTCCCTTCCTTGTAGTCGGAAAAGCTGTTCATTTCTTTTGCCCGGCGGGCGGCCCCTTCATTGATAGGGTAATAGTTGATGGTATGCACCTCCTTCATGCTTCGGGCCATGCTGGCCCGAAGTCTTACCGTTCTTCATGGGAAGTCTCCGTCTTGTCCTTTTTCGGAGCGGGTGGGGCTTCTTGAAACCGTTTGAGTGTAGCGAGAATGGAGTGGACAGGCTCGGCCTTTTCAGGATAGGCAAATATCCGGTGTTCCGGCGGAATGTCCTGCGGCCCGTGGTAATACTCCTTGAAGCCCTCCGGGACTGCCGACACATACCCACCGGGAGCGAATACGCCGCCCTCGTTGATACGCACATCCCGCCCGTATGCCTCATAATCGAAGTAGTTCTGAATGTGCTCCGGTATGTCGATAGTCCCAAGCTCGTCGGCGTAAAGACGGCCCAGCCCTTCATCATCGGAAATATCCGGGTAAAAGCGGTAAAGGTCAAGGTTCTGCGTCAGGTTTATCAAATCCTTCACGCTCCTTGTGTGGTTTCCCAAGACAAGAGCGGCTTCAAAGGTTTCCAGTCCGCCCTTATCCCGTACTTCCAGCAGGGCGTGGCCCAGCTCGTTCAGCTCGTCGATGTTCTCACATTCGTAGAGATGATCGTAGAGCCCCAGCACATCACTGTCAAAGCTGGTAAAGAACACTTCGCTGTACCGTTTCCCGTCTATCCCGATTTTGGCAAGGGCGGCCTGCAACTCCTGTGTCGTCATGGGGAAATGTACCGTTGTCCCTACCTCAATCCCCATTAAGGGGTATAGGGCTGTATTGGTTATATAGGCTTCAAACATGGGCTCATTCCTCCTTTCCGGCCCGGTCAGCCAGCACCTCATAGATCCCGGCCATAATGTAATCGGCACAAGGGAGGGCAATCGCATTTCCCAGCGCCTTGTAGCGTTGCAGAGGCCGGATCTCCATGCCGTCCGCCCCGTACTTTGTCCAGCCCTCCGGCAGCCCCATCAGCCGTTCGCTTTCCGTTTCCGTCAGAAAACGGATACAGCCGCCCTCCGGGTCGCCCTCATACCAGAAGGCAAAGGGCGTTACATCACTGGCTAAAAGAGTGGGAAAAGGGTCAGTTGGTAATCCGAAGCTGTTTCGGAAGGCCGTTTCTTCCTGCCTTTTTGCCGCTCCCCGCATACGGAAGCACTGAAAGGGGTGGATGACTGGTATCTGCCGCCCTGTTTCAAAAGAAGCTGTTCGATCTCCTTCGGCGGCGGCCCACCCGCCCTCTCCGCAAGGCGGAGGAAGTGGGAGCATTGGACGGGGCTTAAATAGTATGTCTGCGGCACGTCTGCCTCCAAAATCCGCCACGACGAAAATCCGCTGCCTTCGTGCCAGCCTTCGGGAGCCTGCCCAATACTGGGCGTCCATGAGCCGCCAGCACACATCAGGCGTTCCCCCTCGCACCATTCCGGCGTTTCCCCATCTTCCCGAAGGAGGCATTGGAACTTCGGTGTCCGAGAAGGCGGATAGGACGGCTCTAAAGTCCATCCGGTCATTTGTAGAAAACGCTCCCATGACGTTTTCCCAAACAGCGATAGCTGGATATAGGTTATCAGTAGCATCCCTCATTTCCTGTATGATACGAAACGCCTGATAGAACAGGCTTGATTTTGCCCCGGCAAGGCCGGAGCGGTTGCCGATCAGAGAAAGGTTCTGACAGGGGGAACCGAAGGTAATTACATGAACCGGCGGGATTTTCCCGCCGTCCACCTTCGTAATATCCCCCAAATGCACCATGTCGGGAAAGTGCCTTTTGGTTATGGAGATGGGCGCTTTTTCAATCTCACTGGCCCATACCGGACGGATACCGCACCGGGAAGCAGCCAGAGGGAACACGCCAATCCCGTCGAAAAGGCTTCCCAGCTTAATGTCCGGCATGGCCCGGGGTGCCGTGTCCCTTCACGGCAAGCACCCCTTCCAGTGTGGTCGCCGCAATGCCCAGCCGCCCGGCAACCGCAATATCATTTTTTACATCCTCGTCCACAGCGCTACCGCAGACAATCAGGGTGTGGGAGCGCCGCAGCATATCCCGGCGCATATCAATCCCGGCCTTGTGTTCCTCGGGAACGCTGTCATTCAAAAACAGCGGCAGATACAAGAGCGGGCAGATCGGGGAAAAGCCCGCCTCATAAGCAAGACGGCAGTAGTGGGCCGCCAGCTCCATATCAACATCCGGCTCGCCGCTCCATGCGGCGGTCAGGTACGCTAAAGGTCGTTTCATTGGTTGAGCCTCCATTTCTGTTTTGGTTTAGGGAAAAGCAAGAGTTCGCCCAACCCCTCCGCCCCTTCCCCCGGGAAGGGGAACGGCTCTGGAGAATTTATATCCCCGTCGCTTGACCGGGAAAAAGCATAACCGGGAGAAATCCGTCAAGGGTGCCTCTGGCACCGCCTGCGGCGGCGCTGCCCTTGACTGATTTTCCCGGCTATGCTACGGAATAACTGGCGACGGGGAATCATTTATATCTCCAGAGCTTCGGGGCGCGGGGCAGAGCCCCGCAATCCTCGGGCCATGCTGACCCGAAGTTTGGGCTTACTTTTCCTGTTCGGTTTTCTTCTCCGGCTTTTCATGTTCCTTCTGCTGACCCTTCCAGTCGTCCAGCAGCTTAATGATCTGGTCCTTCATTTCCCTCGGCGTAGTTTCCTTGCCGAAATACTTGCTCAGTTCCGCACCTGTCAAAATCACTTTGTCTACCTCCTTTTTGTCCTCCATCATAATGCCGTCGATCACATCCCCGTTGAGCAGCTTCTTTTCGTCCAGCTCACGCATACGCTTTGCCTGCGCCTGTGAAGGCGAGGACTGCTGGCTGTCAATGGCGACGGCGATATAGTTCTGGTTCTTCTTGCCGATATAGGAAAGCTCCACCGCCGTAGTAAAGCCCAGCTTTTTTTCATCCATCAGCTTCATCAGGTCGGGAACCAGCTCATTGAGCCGGATATACCGCTGCACCTGCTTGACCGCCATCTTATTGCGCTCGGCTACAATTTCGTTGGAGCGTTTTCCTGCGTCCTTCGGGTCAATCTGGCCCGAAGTGCGGGAGCCCTGGTGCTTGATGGCCTCAAGCTGCATTTTCAAGGCTTTGGCCCGCTCACTGGGGAGGATTTCTTCACGCTGGTTGAGATTGTCCTCGACCATCTGCGTGATGGCTTCATCGTCCGTCAGATTGCGAACAATACAGGGCATATCCGCATATCCGGCAAGCTCGCTGGCCTTCTGGCGGCGGTGGCCGGACACGATCTCATAGCCGCCATCCTCACGGGGACGGACGATAGCGGGCTGGGTCACGCCCTTGTCCTTGACGCTGGACACCATAGCCCGCATTTCTTCATCATCCCGAACCTCAAAGGGATGGTTCTTGAAGGCGTGAAGCTCGTTCAGCTTGATATAGACGATCTGTTCCTTGCCCCGGCGTGGTGCATCCTTCGGTTTTTCGGGTTCCTTCGGAGCGGGAGCGGCCTGTACCGTTGGCGCCGTTTTTTTCTCCGGTTCCTTTTTGACCGCATTTTCCGGTTTCTGTGCGGGAGCTTCGGGCTTCGGGGTTGCGGCCTTGTCCTTATCTGCTTTCGGGGGACGGCCCCGGCGCTTCGGCTGTTCCGGCTCTTTGGGTTTTTCCTCCGCTTTCTTCGGAGCCTCCGGCTGCTTTTCCGGTTTCTCCGCTTTTGTCGGGTCAGGCTTTTCCCCGCTGGGAGTTGCCGCCCGTTCCTCGGCTTTCTTTTCCTTCATAATTTCAGCGAAGTTATAGACAGAAACCTGTGGGTTCTTTACCTCCGGTTCCGTCTTTTTTTCCGGCTCCGGGGAAACGGAAACCTTCTCCGGCTCTTTTGGGGGAGCGGGAGGCGTTTCCTTGCCCGGCCCGCTATCCGTTACCGGCTGTTCCGGCGTTTTTGTGGTTTTATCATCTGCCATAAGCATTTACCTCCTGTTTTTTGGCATGAAAAAAGGGGCTCAACTTTTCAGTCAAGCCCCCGTGGGAAGTTCCTCCTTTCTCCGCCATGATACAAAAATACCGCCCGTAGTCTCGTTTGGGCGGTACTTTGTGTAAGATTGGCAGTCCATTATTAAGTTTTTTATTATGTTCCCTTTGTACACCGTTGCAAGTATTCTTTCCGGACTTGCCTGATGCGCGTATTATGGACCTATGCACAGAGATCGTTGCGCTGGGAAACCAGAATGTTTTTTCCAGTGACGAGTGGTTTAGCAAGAATGCTGTCCCCTTCGCCTTATTCTATCGGGAAGGAATCGGTGTGTATCCCTACTTCGCTATCGGCGATTGGGAACACTTCTGCATCATCCCTGTTACAGAAGAAACCGTTACTGAATTCGGAGAAAAAGGAGTCCAAATTCATGAAATATCTTAAAATTACTGTTGTTCTTTTTGCACTGATTATCGGACTATATGCTTGCGGGATCAGAACTGAAAACCCGAAGCCAAGTTTTCAGTCAAAAGACACGATTGCCGCCACAAAAGCGGATACTGCTCCGGCAACCACAAATGAAAGCCATAATAACGTTCCGATTGATGACCCTATATTTGACCGTCTTGAAGTCCGGTGCAAAGAAATCGAATCTTTGTACCATGCACTATATGAGTCTGCCGAGCAAACAGTTCCAGACAGTCCATGGGACGATTCCTGCTTGTCCCAAAGCAGTATCGATTCCATAGAGAACCTGCTTTATGATGTAGGATATGATGTAATGGATACAAACGAACCTTACCCGGAATATTTGACCACATCCGAAAGATTCTATGTATTTTGGGCTGCTGTACAGCAGAACAAAGATGCCGAACAAGAGGTTATCACCATTTTGAAATCGGGGGGCCTATCATATAGACTATTCACATATGACAAATCCGGCGCTTTTGTTTACAGTATGACGTATTACCCGGATGAGATAAAAGAGCCATATTATGAACGTCATGAAATCAAGGATTGGACACTAACAGAGAAAGGTAATTTCTATTACAGGATCTATCCTGCAAATGATAAACACTATCCAGATTTTTGTCTGATTCGACTTGTTGCTCCGAATACGGAACTATTTGATCTTGCTTTTCGCTATATCTATCCTGTTGGCTACATTGCCACCAATATTTTCCTCATTGATTGGCAGGAAGGAAATTGGGGAAATCTAAGCTTTAACGATCAGTTTGAATATCTATACTTTGCGCATCATGGAAAGCAGTTCCTTGCCGATCATTATACCATTCTCGAAGACAAAAGCAGCTATGCCATACCGGCCAGCGAATTTGAAGGAATCGTCTTACCGTACTATAACATTGACATAGAAACCTTCCAATCGCTTGCACAATATCATACTGAAGGTGACTACTACCCTTGGAAGCCATTGAACACAAACGATTTTGTTAAAATATGGTACTACAATATCGAGCCAGAAGTTACGGCTTATGTCATGAATCCGGACGGAACAATGACGCTGACCATCCAAGTGCTTTCCACAGATTTAAAAATGGATTGCCTGTTTGCACATGAAGTGACCGTCAGGCCACTGGAAAATGGGAACTTTCAATATGTAGGGAACCGCATAACTTATCAGACGGAATACGGATTGCCGTATTCTGTTCCCAGACTGATGTGGGATTAACCGTTCACAATGAACTATACATGAAGGAGCATACAAATGAATCGAGATTCGGCAAGTGCAAAATGGGTTCTATGCCCTGTTTGCGGCAACAAAACCCGGACAAAAGTTTACGATGATACGATGGTTTTGAACTTCCCACTGTACTGCCCCAAATGTAAAAAGGAAGTCCGAGTTGATATTGTACAACTGAAAATAACTGTAAGCAAATGAGCCAGACGTAGAACGCAGAGCCTGCTTTCCCTGAAATCATCACAGGGTAAGCAGGCTCTTTCCGTCTATAAGTTAATTTCCATTCGATATGAAGCAATCGACTGCGGAACTATCTGACTGAATTTTCATCCAAAGAAATAGCCCCATCAATAGCACCCTCGATTATTGGTAAGTATTCCTCCGGGCACAGCTTCAGCTTATGGCTGACACGCTGCCGTAACTCGCTTTCACTGTGGATTATTTTCGCATTAAAGTATCTATCTGAAGGAAGTCCGCAGACACTGATAAGCTGTATTACAACAGGAACACTGGGAATCGTTCCTTTATTCTCGATATTTGCAAGATAGCGAGAATCAATACTGACTAACTCCGCCAGCGTCCTTCTCGCCATGCGCTTTGCCTTTCTTGCTGCCTTTACATCTGCCCCAAAAATTTCAAATCCATGGCAATCTTCAATTTTCACCATATTACATCACCCACTTACATTGTATATTTCCCATTTCGTCAGTGGAATGGTGCTACATGTACTTAATCTACATTTTTAAATCCTATCTGCCCAGCGGCAGAAAAGAAAAAAAGCCGCTGCTGGACAGTCACTTTTCATGCCCAAAATTTCCCTCGGCGGCTTTGATTTTCAGAGCCGCCATTTTCTTTTGCAATCCATCCGGTTTGGCGGCTCACAGGAGGAAGCCATCTTGATAATAGTCCGCTTCCGTAGTCCGATAGGAGCATCCCTGTCAAAAAAAGCCTGTCCTATGAACAGGCCAACTGCTGCAGTGAATATGTACTATACTATGTTGTAATTAAGCAAAATATACCCTATTGCGTCCAGCTGGTATCTTACCGACTGGGCGCTTTTCTGTGTCTTCCTCGCAGTCGCTCTCCACCGATCCCCGTTCAGATCCCCAACAAAAATCTGAACGGAGGAAAAACAATGTTTGATAACAAGAGTGACTACGCTCTGAACAAGAAAAATCAGAACAGCATCGTATACTGTGACAGCACTGGTCATATAACCCACATCACCAGCGCAGACTTTTCTTCTGAGGAAGAATTTCTATTCTGGAAGTCCTGGTCTGATGCCAACTACAAGGAAACTGACTATGCCGATTCCTACTTTCACCGGCACATAGCGGAACTTGACACCATCGGGGACAGCGCTGGCAGCATTGCTTCTCCCGAAGAAATGCTGCTTTACAAAACGGAGCGTGAAGAACAGGTACAGGAAGCCACCGACCTGGTCCAGATGATTTCGGCATCGCTCACGGCGGTGCAGTTCCGAAGATTGTGGCTCCACCATGTTCGCCAGGTAAATGTACGCTCTATCGCAAAAGCCGAAGGTGTCGCCCACCCCAGCGTCGTGGCAAGTATTACATCTGCCCAAAAGAAAATTTTCAAAATTGTGCAGAAACACACTGCCAAAAAGAGTTAGAGAATGCCGATAGGTGAAGGGCGTTTTCACTGACCTTCCTGAACCTTGAAAACTGAATAGACAATGGTACAAGCACAAACACCTACGGATGTTCTCAGAAGCAGCGCCGCCATGACAGAGACTCTTTATTGGGCCTCCGAGCGATCTACGCCGCCTCCAAAACCGGAATGGCAAACCCGGGTAAAGAAATCCATCGGTGACAATGAAACTTGCCCACGCTCTCCCAAGGACTAGGGGGAAGCCCTGCGATATTTGCCAGCCATCGGGCAGCGGTAGGCAACGCCCAAATCAGCAAAAACCAGCTTTCTCAAAAAGTTCTAAAAATGCATAAAAACCCCCGAAACCGTCATGGTTTCGGGGGTAATTTGTGGAGCTAGTGACCTGACTCGAACAGGCGACCTTCTCATTACGAGCGCAGGCTAAAACATTCGGTTTTGTCTCGTAACATGTGAAAAGTGCTGGTGTTACAAGCACTTTTTTGTTATTGGGTTTCGGTCTCGTCCCGCCTTTTGAGGCATCATTCGGTCACTTTTGAGAAAAATTAACGTCAAAATAACGCCAAGCTCCCGCCATGTGATGTTTTTCAAAAAGTTGCAGGTGTTAACAGGCTTGACATTTCCAACTTTTAAGGATGGATTTGGACTTGATTTTCTCAGGTTCAAAAAACAGAAATCCCGAATTTTTGCGAAATTATCGTAAATAGTTCTATGTTCGCTTTTTGGCTGCTGCAGTTTCTCCTAAAGTCACAACAGCATCTCTCTTTGATTATACTCTCTGGAATATTTAACATCAAGGTAAATTGGGTGCCTAATCATGTGCCTTCCTCTAAATTTTTCAAAAAAATATTGCTATTATCATTTGTGCATGGTATAATATAGCATCAACTTGAGGGGAGAAATTTTGTCATGGCTAAAAAGAACTACTACGCTGTTCGGGTAGGGCGTGTCCCAGGAATTTATAGGACCTGGGAAGACTGCAAGGCACAAACAACTGGTATTTCGGGTGCGCAATTCAAGGGCTTCTCCTCATTAGACGAAGCAGAGCGATTCCTTCTGAGTTCTACTGCTGATGATTCTGATGCAACGGTAGCTACAGCTTCATCAACTGATGATTTCAATGCTCAGGTAGAAATGCGCATATCTTCCCTTGACAAGAATGAATCGATAGCCTTTGTTGATGGTAGTTACGATGTAACTGGAGAAAAGTCAGCATTTGGTGCGATTATATTTAGTCATGATGGGCAAAGAGACACGCTATATAAAGCCTTCACAAAAAACTTGGGGGAAGAGTTTATTTCCCTCAGAAATGTCGCAGCTGAACTGGAAGGAGTTAAAGAGGCAATTAACTGGGCTATCCAATATCAGAAATCAAGGTTAACAGTTTATTATGATTATGAAGGCATCGAAAAGTGGGCGACTGGCGAATGGCAGGCAAACAAGTCTATACCAAAAGAGTATGTGCGTTTTATTCAAGAGAAAAGAACGTCTCTTCAAATCAACTTTGTAAAGGTTCCTGCACATTCCGGTGTCAAATATAATGAAGAGGTCGATTCGCTCGCAAAATCTGCTCTGTTGGCTAAAGGTCATAAAACCTATAATGATGGTTCCGTCTATTTCGTAGGATTTAGCGTTCAGGATTGGGAAACAATAGTTCAAAGCATCAACGATGAAAATGCAGAATTAACCGAACAGGACATTTCCTCTCTTACCATAAAAAAGGAAACAATTGCTGCAAGGGAAAAGATTAAGATTACACAGGGCACGAACTCAGTTGTTATTAATTGTTATAATAATTCGAGATCGTATGTACAAGGTAAGCAAACCGCACTATTCCAGAAAATTATCGCAACCGCAGTCGAATTATTAGGGAACAAGCAAACGGTTATTGAAACTTTGAACAGTTACCATGCTCTCACACTAAAAACCAACGAAGTTGAAAATCGTTTTGAACAGTTATTGCCTCATTACAAACATGAATCCGAAAAGCACTACGCAAATTTACTATCCGCAGTATACAATACCATGCTCACAGGGTACATGCCGGATTATACCTGTTTGGTAACACCGATTTTCCGGGCTTATGAGTACTGCTTGCATAGGATACTAGGAGACACTATGGGTTTGACCACAGAAACTGGCAGTGGCGCAAACAACTTTTCTTTTTTCTCTAAAAATTCTTCAGGCCGCTACGAATGCAATAGTCGAAAAGTCAATTTGCTTACAACTACACAGTTGAATTATTTGAATACACTTTACACAAAATATAACAGCATTAGACATCCATACTCACATTGGTCTGCCAGCGACATTGAAACCGCTGTCATTCCAGATATCCAAACAGCAAGAGATTTCCTAAATGAAGGCCTAAATCTTGTTGATCAATTTTATGCTTTATTTTAAGTTCGTTTTAACCGGAGGGGGTGCACGTAATGAATCAAGTTATTTATAATCAAATTACAGACAACAGCTATCTTGGAGTTGTTACAATATTAGATTACGATGCCTCCGTACGAAAATGCTTATCAGACATTCTGGTTTGTACTCAAAATCGCACAGAACGAAGCGTGATAGTTGATTTGGCCTTGAAGGTTGGAGTTAACAAATATCGATTCATCTCATGCGATATAACAGACGATGGAAAAGTTCTGTGGAACAGCAGCAAATATGTCACGCCATGTGAAAATATCGTACAACTTGCTAATTCCATCCTTAAGCAACAGCATAATATTTTGCCCAACTCTATGTTACCAGTTTCCACACAAGCTGTTCTTCTCAATAGTTAAAGTCCGTAGTATCGTGTTGAATGCGCCCCCCTTCTCTTTGATGAGCAAGGGGGATTTATATTATTGAGCTTTTCACTGAATCTGGCACCCAGTCGGGTGCTTTTTTCATATATACCCTTCAGAAAGGAGCCATACATTATCCATAGCAAATCCCCAGAATCGATAGGCAGCATCTACAGTATTTCTTTAGAAAAGCTCCAACCGCACCCGGATAACCCCTTCGGTATTCGGGATGACCCTTCTATGCTGGAACTCATAGAGAGCGTGAAGAAACACGGCGTTCTGGTTCCGGCCATTGCCAGACCGAAGCCGGAGGGTGGTTATGAGCTGGTTGCCGGTCATCGCCGTCAGAGAGCCAGTCAGCTTGCCGGTTTGGATTCCATGCCGGTGATCGTGATGAATCTCGATGACAACGACACCATCATCCAGCTTGTTGACAGCAACATCCAGCGTGAAAACATTCTTCCCTCTGAACGGGCAAAAGCCTATAAACTCCGCATGGAAGCCATCAAAAAGAAGGCCGGAAGACCCCAAAAGGAGGAAAATCAAAATTCGCCGAAAATTTCGGCGAATTTCCGAAGTGATGATTCCATCGGAGGATTGGCTGGTGTCAGCGGCGATACGATTCGCAATTATATCTCCCTGACAAATCTGATCCCCGAACTCATGGAAATGGTGGATGAAAAGAAAATCGCACTCAGCCCTGCCTATCAGATCGCCGCACTCCCCCAGGAAAGTCAGGATCTGCTCCTTGATACCATCGAAAGTGAGCAGGCAACGCCCTCTTTATCCCAAGCACAGCGTATTCGTAAGCTGAGCCAATGCGGGAAGCTCGACGAGGATTCCATGCTCCAGATTATGATGGAGCAGAAAAAGCCGGAACGGAATGACATTACCCTGTCCGGCGAGAAGCTTCGCAAGTATTTCCCACGATCCTACTCCCCCCAAAAAATCGAAGAAACCATCTTCAAGCTGTTGGAGGCCTGGATGCGCAAGCGCCAGCGGGATAACAGCAGATGACAATTCCATATTCCCCCAGCCTGACAAGCCCCCTTGTCAGGCTTTTTTCATTTCCAAGCAAAGGAGACAACACCCTGCATTGTATATCCGAAACTACACCTATTCTGCCGAGGATGTGGATTGCAAGTTCTGCACAGAAGTTGTCGGACGAAAGGAGTGCCGTCAGAAAGTCTGCCCCTATTATGCGGAGCGGATTGAAGCCGGTGTCATTTCCTACGCAGAAGCAGTCCTTTCGCTGATTCCATCCACAAGCAGTATCCGAAACCGTCTGCCCGGATTGATTCACGGCTTTCCCGGCTTCCTCTGGGCAGATGAAAAGCACAAAACCAGAATGAAGGTCTTTAACAACCGTCTGGGCTACATCAAAAGCAGAAACACCCCCAACTATTACGCAGCCCTGTACCTTCTGACCTCCAACGACGCCCTGTATCGGCGGACAGCCAACTGCTTTTACCACGGCGGCATTGACTTTTCCTATGCCGTTCTTCGCGGTATTTCTCCGCACAACTACGCCCTGTTCTGTGCCGCTAAGGGGCTGCGCCATGCCGGAGGCGTGACAGAATCAGAGCTTGCCGATCCTATGACAATCGATGATGAAGCGTTCCGATTGATTATGAACGCCATGCTGATTGCCAAGTACGGCATCGCCGCATTCAATTTGAAAGGAGGCATTTCCCATGAGCCGTGATTTTGGCGTTACTGACGGTCACCCCCTCTATTCCCTCCATCGCTACCGCAGCGATGTTCGTCACATGGTCATCTTCGATGATCTGGTAGAAAAGGAGTTTCACCGGATTCGGCTCTATGTTTCGGCCCCGGTTTACGAAATGATCCGTCAAGCTGAAACCAACGGGTTTCTTCGGATCGTTCACCACGAAGAAATCGTGGAGGGCTGTTCCGAGCCGGATTCCCCCTGGCGCAGAAAGCACAAGCACAAATAATCATTGATTCCAAATCTATCAGGAGGTTTATTTCCATGAACAAAATTGAAAAGCTGCACGAAAGCATCCGCGCCCTCTTTCGCACGGAGGGCGAGAAATTCTGCTACACTCCCGGTGAGATTGAACGGCTGGTATGCAGCCTGAATTATAAGCGGCTGTACAGTGTCCTGTGCGACACAGCGGAACCGGTCTATATCTGCTGCGCCGGGGGCGGTATCTGTGATTCCCACCAGTATCACAGCACTAAGCTGTTTCCGGCGAATGCAACGCTCATTTGGAGTGACGAGGGTGAGCCGCTGGGCGATGATAATATCTCCACTTCCTACTCCAACGAGCTTTGGCTACTGGAGGACATGACCATCGCTGCCGTCTCCTGCTTCCGTGTTCTCAATTCCGCTGCCAGCTATATCACCGAATACCGGGAATACAAAGGGGACGAATGGCCCGCCCACCTCGTTCCTGTGAACATTCTGGAGCTGTGGCAGTCGCTGATCGACAAATACCAGGACTGCGGCGATGAAGAACTTGACGCTGCGCTGAAGGCGATCATCTACGAGCCTTAATACATCAGCACCGACCCATCATCAAAATTTAATAAGATTGGAGCGCAGAACGCTTAGAAAAAAGCTTTGCATGGGAGGGCATGGACACGAGTTCCTGCCCTCCGTGCATTTTGGAGGTAAATCAAATGGCTGTATTTCGCATTGAAAAGAACAAAAATTATACGGTGATGGCAAACTATCACCTTCGGGATATATCTCTTTCGCTCAAAGCCAAGGGGCTGCTGTCCCTGATGCTCTCCCTGCCGGAGGGCTGGGACTATACCACCAAGGGGCTTGCCTGCATCTGCAAGGACGGTGTGGACAGCATCTGTTCCACGGTCAAAGAGCTGGAAAAAGCCGGATATGTCCAACGCAGACGGCTCAGAAATGAGCTGGGACATCTCACAGAGATCGAGTATACGATTCTGGAAAAGCCTGTCCGCACAGCATCTTCGGAGGAATCCGCGCTGCCCGACAGTTCTGCAAAAGCCGGGACCCCACCTAAACGGGAAAAGCCAGTTTTGGATTATCCTGTTTTGGACAATCCTGAACTGGCTTTTCCAGAACAGGAGGAACCTGAACAGGAAAATCCCGCCCAATTAAATATACAAGAATCAATTACAGAAAAATTAAATACTGATCTATCAAGTAAAGATTCATTCTTTCCTTCTACAGAAGCCGTTCCGGTAAATAGACAGGTTCCGCTGACAGACGGAAGGACAGAAAGAGAAAGGATCAGAGAGCAGATTGAGTATAAAATTATGCGGGATCGGTATGGTCAGGAGCAGATTGATGAGCTTGTGGAAATCATGCTGGAGGTTGCCATGAATCGCAGTCCTACGATTCGCATTGGCAGAGAAGCGGAATACGCCACTGCCTATGTTCAGGATCGGTTCTCCAGAATTACATCCATGCACATTGAGCGTGTCTGCGATGGCATCCGGGATAATCACACTCAGGTGCGAAATACCAAAGCCTACCTTCTAGCGGCACTGTTCAATGCCGTTTCCACCCTGGACAGCTACTACACCATGCAGGCAAACAGCGATTTTGGCAGCTCTTTTTGAGCTGCTTTTTTCATATCTGGATACCAGCGCAAGGAGCAAACACAATGTCAAAAAGTAAAACCATTGCCAAGCGGATGGAGGAAGCACGGATTCAGGCCGGTGCCCAGAATTACAAGGGGCATGACTACATGGACTTGGCCCGGTTTGATACAAACACCCGGCACATGATCATCTTCCATGTCCTGACCCATGATTCCCCAGTGGGTGACAAAGGCGACAGGATGCGCCTGTTCCTCTCCGACAAGGGCTATCAGAAAGCATTGGAGAATGAAAAGCACGGGAACATCCAGATTATTTCCCATGCAAAGGTCGTTCGAGGAAATCTGATTTACGACCACAAAGACCAGCTTCGGTAAAGGAGGTTCTATGAATCTGAAAATTCTGCTGCACCGGCTGGTGGTTCCGCCCTAGCAGGGATTGTCTTCTCCCTGCAAATCCACAGAAAGGAGCGTGATTTTCCATGCAGGAAGAAGTGGAACAGAGGGTCGTCACCCTCATCGTCAACTGCACCAAGCTGACAGAGCAGGAGCTGAGAAAAGCACTGGGGAAACTGCTTACGCACCTGAAAACCCAGCACCAAACCAAGCAGCCCCACGGCAAGATGACCGTCAAAAAGCTCGCCGCCCAGAATCGGGGCTTGCAGAGCGTGGAGGTCACAGACCAAAATATCGGCTCTTTCAACCGTATTGCCAGAAAGTACGGCATTGATTTTGCCCCTTTCAAGGCAAAGGGGCAGGATCGCTACCTGATTTTCTTCAAAAGTCAGGATGCCGATGCCATGACCGCCGCTTTCAAGGAGTACACAGAACAAATTGTGAATAAGAAATCCCGCCCCTCTATCCTTGCCAAGCTGGAACAGTTCAAGGCGCTGATTCAGTCCGCCGTGGTGGATCGGACAAAGAAAAAGGAGCTGGAACGGTGAAACAGGTAAACTGGAAGAAAGCACTTCTGCCAAATCTGCCCTATGTATTCATTGCGTTGCTCTGCACAAAGCTGGGGCAGGCCGCACGGCTGGCAACTGGTGCTGATTTTGCTGGAAAATTCCTGCATTTTCTGGAAGGGCTGTCAGATGCCTTTTCGGTTCCGCTGCCCAGCTTCCACCCAGTAGATCTTTGCGTCGGCATTGCCATCGCTGCAGCCATGCGGCTGGGTGTCTATGTGAAGGGCAAAAATGCCAAGAAGTTCCGGCACAACCAGGAGTACGGTTCTGCCCGGTGTGGTGCATAATCTTAACTGTAAGGAAAACTATGTGGACGCAGGAGGTATGCAC
>ERZ773194.2080-NODE-2080-length-19739-cov-3.041455_pt1 | contig 19739 bp, 17 predicted proteins | sample MGYA00511240_ERZ773194 | MGnify/ENA primary metagenome ERZ773194 (study PRJEB29015, sample SAMEA2737774) | human gut metagenome | biome: human gut; feature: human-associated habitat; material: faeces | place: China | collected 2012 ... | reverse complement strand
TCCAGGCGGCAAGGATTAAATTCAGTAAAAAGAAACCGGGAGTACGGGATTTTATTCTGGCGAATACCGATTTGGTCGGGACTCTCTCCACTCCTGTGGCGCCGGTTGTGAATGCAACGCTGGGATTGAAACCGGTAAAAGCGATTTTGGATGGAGTGTTGAAAATCGATCATCGCCGTACTTTCCCGAAATATGCTTTCGGAACTTTCGAAAGCTGGTATAAGAAACAAGTGAAAGAACAACTTGCTTTTCCGAAACAGGTGAGTTATTTCCATGGATGTTATGTGAATTACAATTACCCGCAGTTGGGGAAAGATCTCGTTAAGGTTATGAATGCCCTCGGGATCGGGGTGAGGTTGTTGGAAAAAGAAAAATGTTGCGGGGTGGCGCTGATTTCGAATGGTTTTATCAAACAAGCTCGGAAACAGGCTGATATCAATATCGGTTCGATTCGGAAATCGGTCGTGGATAAAAATATTCCTGTTATTGCCACCTCTTCTACCTGTACTTTTACGATTCGGGATGAATATCCGCATTTGTTGGGCGTGAAGAATGAAGATGTGAGAGAGCAGGTAGAGCTGGCTACCCGCTATATTTACCGCTTGCTGAGTCAGGAAACCGGACAATTGGAGTTCAGAAAAGATAAGAAACTACGGGTGGCTTATCATACTCCTTGTCATATGGAAAAGCTGGGGTGGGCTTATTATTCGATCGAATTATTGAAGTCGATTCCGAATGTGGAACTGGTATTGCTCGATTCGCAATGTTGCGGAATTGCCGGGACTTACGGTTTCAAAAAGGAAAATTACAAGACTTCGCAGGATATCGGTAATTCCTTGTTTAAACAGATCGAGGAATCCGGTGTGGATTATGTCGTAACTGATTGTGAAACTTGTAAATGGCAGATCGAAATGTCTACTTCTAAATGTTGTAAACATCCAATCTCGGTCTTGGCGGAAATGTTACAGGATTGAAAGAAATAGTTTTCTGGGAGTTGACCGGCCGGAGGCTTGTTTCCCGGTCGGTTAGGTTTGAAAACCATGGAGTGTGTTCAAAAATCGGGGATTTGTTTGTTATAAAACATCTTGTGCGTGATGAACTTTGAGTTCGAAAGGGTGTTTTTCGAAGCGAAATATTCGCACCGGATATTTTTAAATAAATTTACCAAAAATTTTCATAATTTTTTTTGGATATATGGAGTTTTTATCTACTTTTGTTTCGAAATGAAGATGTTTTATTTCATTTCAAAATAATGTGCGCCGAAAACGTTGTAATAACGAAAGTGATAGGTTTTTCTTAGAAACAATTTGAATCTTAAACTAATAGCTATGTGGAGTTTTTTAAAACCAGAGCCTCATCGGCCCTTGTTGTCAAAAGAAAAGATTGATCCGACGTATAAGCGTCTGCGTTGGCAAGTATTCATCGGTATCTTTATTGGATATGCAGGCTACTATTTAGTTCGGAAGAATTTTTCTCTTGCTATGCCTTATCTGGTGGATATGGGATTCGATAAAGGGCTTCTCGGTTGCTATTTCAGCTAATGCTATTGCCTATGGATTGTCTAAGTTTATTATGGGTGGGGTTTCAGACCGTAGTAGTGCCCGTAAATTCTTGCCCTTGGGGTTGACATTGTCGGCTTTAGCTACTCTTTTATTAGGTACGAAAGTGGGAGTTTCTTCTATCGTCTCTATGTTTATTTTGCAATTTCTGATCGGTTGGTTTCAGGGGATGGGATGGCCTCCGTGTGGCCGTGTTATGACGCATTGGTTTTCACAAAACGAAAGAGGAACGAAAATGTCTATCTGGAATTGTGCTCACAATGTAGGTGGTGCTTTGATCGGTCCGATGGCTGCCGGTGGTTTGGTATGGTTCGGTTCCTGGCAAGCCGGTACATTCTGGTTTCCGGCGGTGGTGGCTTTGATTATTGTGGTTATCGCTTATTCGTTGATCCGGGATACTCCGCAATCTTGTGGTTTACCTCCTATCGAAGAGTATCGGAATGATTACCCTAAAAATTACAGTGCTAAATCGGAGGTTGAACTGACGGCTAAAGAGATCTTTTTCAAATATGTTTTGAATAATAAGACTTTGTGGTTTATCGCGCTGGCCAATGCTTTTATTTATCTGATCCGTTACGGTGTATTGGATTGGGCCCCCACCTATCTGAAAGAGGTGAAGGGATATGATATTACAGAAATCGGTTGGGCTTATTTTGTTTATGAATTTGCTGCTATTCCCGGTACGATCGTATGTGGATGGTTGAGTGACAAATTGTTCAAGGGACGCCGTGCTTTAACGACCATGATCTATATGGTTTTGATCGCTGTTTCGATCTTTGTTTACTGGCAGTTCAGTGCTACTCCGCTGATGGATAGTATTTGTCTGATTGCTATCGGTTTCTTGATTTACGGACCGGTGATGTTGATCGGGGTACACGCTTTGGATCTGGCTCCTAAAAAGGCTGCCGGTACGGCTGCCGGATTTACCGGGTTCTTCGGCTATTTCTTTGGAACGGCCCTGTTCGCTAATATCGGTTTAGGTTATATCGTGCAGCATTTGGGATGGAATTGGAACTTTATCGTTTTGTTGGGTGCTTGTGCTTTAGCCTTCCTGTTTATTGCATTTACTTATAAAGAAGAACAATATCTGGTTAAAAACAAAAACTAATTAAATCCATGATTAAGAAGAATTTAACGAGTAGTATCATCCTGGTGATGATGCTACTGATCACCCCCTGTGTCTCTGCACAAACCTATCGGCAGATCAAAGGATGGTCAAAAGAAGTCAATGATCGGCTGGAAGATTTCCTGAATTCGACCATTACGATGAAGATTCGGAAAGTGGCGGTTTTCGATGGTGACGGTACGGTTATGGGACAGGTACCTCATTATTTGGCGGATGAAGCTTTATATCAATATGCCGACGAACATTTTAAAGGAAAAACGGATAAGTTTTCGAAAGAGAAAATGGCGATCCTGAACCGGATGGTAAAAGATGGAAATAATGTGGGGAAACCTTATGTCGAGGATCGGGTGCATTTTTTGGCAGGACTGACGCCCGAAGAAATTCTCGAAATGGGATATGCATGTTACCAGACTTCTTACCGGAACAAGTTCTATCCGGAAATGAAACAACTGATTGCCAATCTCAAGGAATATGGATTCGAGGTTTGGATTTTGACCGCTTCTCCGGAATTTTTATATCAGAAATTCCTGGCCGAAGAACTCGGTATCCCGGAGGTAAATATCCTGGGGGTAAAATCGGTGGTTGTCGACGGTAAATTGACAGATGATATCATCTTACCGATTCCGCAGGATGACGGTAAAGCAAATGTGATCCCGACCTTTATTAAAACCCGTCCTTTGGTTGTCGGAGGGAATAGCCGGGGAGATATGGATATGCTCAATCAGTCTTGTGGATTGAAGATTGTGGTGAATCCGGACGATAAAACAGTGCGTGGGAAAGAAGACGGGCCGATGAACGGTTATACGGTAAAAGGCTATTGGGAAAAAGAAGGGGCTTTGATCGTGAAATGTCATGATGTCAGGGAACCCGGTCTGCGTTTCCATACAGAAGAATGGGGAATCCGCGAAAATGTATCTAATCCGAAAGAATAATTCAGGAATAGAATTATATAATTGATTTTACGTATAATTTATTTGATGTTACTATGAAAAAAAATTTTCTATTAAACGTGGTAATGTTGTGCTGTGCTTTATTTGTAGGTACATCAGCATGGGCAAAAACTGAAGACGGGGAAGCTGCTGCTAAAAGCGAACCGGTGTCAGCCAATGAAGAAGAATTATTGAACAAAATTCTTTCTAAGTTACCGAAAGTATCCGGTTATATTCAGACCGGTTATAATTATGGAGATAAGAACGGGGATAACAGATCTTCTTTCCAGTTGAAGCGTATGCGGGTACTTCTTGACAAAAAGATCTCCAATACGTTTGATTTCCGGGCTCAGTTCGAATGTTTTTCCGGTTCTACCGATGGCGGGGCTTACAAAAAGAAAGTCATTACTGTGATGGACGCTTTTGTCAGTGCTCACATTAACAAAGCCATCAACTTCCGGGCAGGACAATATTATCTGCCGCTGGGTTTCGAGAACTACGATATTTCTCCGGCTACTTTGGAGACTGTAGATTTCTCTAATATCTGTTATCGTATGGTATGCCGGAATGCGATTTCTTCTGCCGATCTGATCGACTATGGACGTGATCTCGGTGTGATGGCTTACGGTGATCTGTTGCAGAATCAGGAAAAAGGATTCAGCTATTTGAGCTATAATTTATCTTTGACCAACGGTTATTTGCCTACTTTGAACGATGACAACAGATGTAAAGATTTCGTCGGTCGTCTGACTTTCCGTCCTGTAAAACAGTTGAGTATTATGGGATCGTACAACTACGGTGAATACCAGGGTAAAGTCGGAGACGATGTTAAAAAATATCTTCCGATGAATCGGGTGATTGCCGGTGCCTGGTATTTCGACCCGAACGGTCTCGATCTGCGTGCTGAATACGGCCATATCAAAAGTAGCGAAGCTAATGTAGAAGAAGACGGTTTTTATGCTTTGGCCGCTTATCGCTTCGGAAAATTCCTGCCGGTAGTACGTTACGATATGTACCGCGATAAAACCAACAAGACCTCTGCCAACAACAGAGATGCTTACCTGGTGGGTTGTACTTACGAATTGATCAAGAACCTGAAATTCCAGGTTAACTATATCCACTCTATCTATACCGATAAAGTGAAAGATGCAGGTACGCGGACAGGGAACGGAAATAGTTTGCAAATCATGCTTTTGGCTAAATTCTAAGATTTGATTTACCTTTATTAATATCCTAAATTCCTTTATTATGAATAAATTATTTTTTGCAATGGCACTGCTTTTTGTAGGCATGTCAGTAAATGCACAACATCTCGGTTCAGAATACCGGTTGAAAAAAGTGATTCCGGTTGCCGGACGTCAGGGAATTGCTATCGATAGCAATTACTACTATGTTTCCGACACCAAAGTACTGTACAAATACGACAAACAGGGAAATCTGGTGATGAAGAACGATCAGCCGTTCCAAAATCCCGAAATTGCCAACCACTTCGGTGATATCGATATCTACAATGGAGAAATTTACTGCGGTATTGAAAAATTCGAATACGGACGTGGTTATAATATCGCCGTATCGATTTACGATGCAGAGACTTTGAAATGGAAACGCGATCTGCCTTGGTCTCCTGAATCAGGACAAGTAGAGGTTTCAGGTCTTGCTGTTGATCGGGAGAAAAATATGGTTTGGATGTCTGACTGGGTAGATAGCCGTTACGTATATTGCTATAGCCTGGAAACCGGACAGTACTATACCAAAATGCAATGCCGTCCTACTCCGTACTGGTGTCAAGGTATTTTCATCGCCGATGGAAAAATGCTGTTCACCTCTGATGATGGCGAATCTTTGTACAATATTCCTGATAATATCTATGTGGCTGACATCTCTGAAGTACACTTTACCGGTTTACAAGACGGAACTGAAGTGGTGAAAGAAACTCCGTTCAGCGTAAAACTCGATAAAAAGGGAAAACCTGTTATGCGTAAAGGTAAAATTGCAGGTGGTGCAAAAGCCGGAAGAGTTGAATTATTCCGCGAAATGAGTGATTTCCGCCGTGCAGGTGAAATCGAAGGACTCTCTATTGACCCGGTAAACGACGACCTCGTTGTATTGAACAACCGTGGTACACTGATCGTTCTCGGTATGTCACAGGGTCCGTTCGCTGAAGAAGGGTATACCGGTGAAATTCATGAACTTTATATCTACGAGAAAATTAAATAATTGTAGGGATAGATCCTGAATGATCTGAAAACAATTACTTTCAAATGAGATGAACGAGGTCTGTAGAGACCTCGTTCTTTAATTTATGCAGGAGCAGCTGTTTTAATCTGAGTCTCCTAAAAAAATTATAATTAACATATTGGCATCTAAAATAACAAAGATATGCTGTAATTGATTCTTCTTTTGCCAAGTAGTGCAAACGGTGGATGTCGGGTTTTGTACCGGAAGACCCTTGGAACAGAAACGAGGGGCCGCATAGGCTCTCCGAATACCCGACCGGTGGTGTATGACAGAAACATTCGTTCATTTGTCATTGAAACAGTGACCGATCTGAATCTTCTTCGCTTTAACCTCCTTCTCTTTATTACGTAAAAAACGAAACATTAAAAGTTTAAATAACGTAAAATTTATCCATAAAGACGGAGATGGGTAATTTTTTATATTAAAATAAACAAATATGTGGAGTTTTTTAAGACCGGAGCCTCATAGGCCCTTATTGCCGAAAGAACAGATCGACCCGACATACAAACGTTTACGGGTACAGGTTTTTATCGGTATTTTTATCGGATACGCTGGTTATTATTTAGTTCGTAAGAACTTTGCGCTGGCGATGCCTTACTTGGTGGAAATGGGGTTCGATAAGGGACTTTTAGGAGTTGCTATATCAGCGAATGCCATTGCTTACGGACTTTCTAAATTTTTAATGGGTGGAGTCTCTGACCGTAGTAGTGCCCGTAAGTTTTTACCCTTGGGATTGACTTTGTCTGCTTTGACGACTTTAATTCTGGGTACCCGGGCCGGATTGTCGTCTGTCGTGTCGATGTTTATCCTGCAGTTTTTAATCGGTTGGTTTCAGGGTATGGGTTGGCCTCCTAGCGGACGGGTGATGACACACTGGTTTTCGCAGCATGAACGGGGGACGAAAATGTCGATCTGGAATGTGGCCCATAATGTCGGTGGGGCTTTGATCGGACCGATGGCTGCCGTGGGGATGGCCTGGTTCGGTTCCTGGCAGGCCGGTACCTTCTGGTTTCCTGCTAGTGTCGCTTTGGGCATTGTGGTGATCGCTTATCTGCTGATCCGCGATACCCCTCAGTCTTGTGGTCTGCCACCTATCGAACAATACCGAAACGACTATCCGCCCAACTATAGTGCCCAGTCGGAAGTGGAACTGACAGCCAAAGAAATTTTCTTTAAATATGTATTGAGTAATAAAATATTGTGGTATATCGCTATCGCTAACGCTTTTATCTATCTCGTCCGCTATGGAGTGCTCGATTGGGCACCTACTTATCTGAAAGAGGTGAAAGGCTACGATATCAAAGAGATCGGTTGGGCTTACTTTTCTTATGAATTTGCCGCTATCCCCGGGACGATTTTCTGTGGTTGGTTGAGTGATAAAGTCTTCAAGGGGAGACGTGCTATTACGACCATGATTTATATGGTCGCCGTCGCCATTTTTGTTTTTGTCTATTGGGAATTTAGTAAAACTCCGCTGATGGACAGTATCTGTCTGATCGCCATCGGTTTTCTGATCTACGGCCCGGTAATGCTGATCGGGGTTCATGCTTTGGATTTAGCCCCTAAAAAAGCGGCCGGTACGGCTGCCGGATTTACCGGATTTTTCGGTTATTTCTTCGGGACCGCCCTCTTTGCTAATATCGGTTTGGGATATGTTGTTCAGAATTTGGGCTGGAACTGGAATTTTATCGTGTTATTGGTGGCCTGTGCCCTGGCGTTCATCTTTATTGGATTCACGGCAAAGGAAGAACAATATCTAGTGAAACAAGCAAAACAATAATCACTTTATTTAAAAATCACAACTATGATTAAAAGATGGGTTTATGTAGCATTGGCATTCGGATTAGGTATGTCTGCGATGTCATGTGAAAATCAGAAATTTAATGATGTGAAGGTGGATGTCGACCGGGTACATGTCGATGAGCTTTCTCCTGAAATGATCAAAGTGCGCGACTATGTTCCCGAATATGCGGTTATTGCACATCGGGGCTCTACTTTCTGGACACCCGAAGAAACGGAATCCGCCTATCGGTGGGCGAGAGAAATCGGTGCGGATTACCTGGAATGCGATATGCAGGTGTCGAAAGACGGAGTGGTACTGGCACTACATGACGATAACCTGAAACGGACCACTAACATCGAAACGGTTTTCGGAGAAACACTACCCCGGGAAATCCGGAAGAATTATTATATGAAAATCGGATACTCGGAGACAGAAGCCGAAGAAAAAGTAAAAGCGGATGAAGCGAATTTCGTTCCTAACTTACCGGCTTATTATACTTACGAAGAACTGCTGATGCTCGATGCCGGTAGTTGGTTCAATAACGAGAATCTCGAAGAAGCCCTGCCCGGATTGGCTAAAGAAAAGCAATATATTTCCACACTGGAAGACCTGATTATGTATTCGAAAGGGTATCGGTTGATCCGGGACCGCAATCAACCGGGAATGCCCCGGCAATATTCCATTGTCGGGAAAACAGGGGAAACGATTACCAGTCTGAGCGGTACTGCCGATATTGTGAAATATGATTTCGGGTATGAAATCGATCCGGTATGGGAAGCCGGAAATAAGAATATCCCGGGAATCTATATCGAATTTAAAGAACCCTGGCTGAATCCCAAAGGATTCGAACAGATCGTGTATGATGTACTGGCCAATACGCAGGATATGAATATTATCGAAAAACCGGAACCCGAGGACACGCCTTTTTATATCAACAACGGGACGATTAATGTAGGAAATACCAACGGTAAAGTGATCCTGCAAACCTTCTCTTTGGAAAGTTTGGTCCGGGTGGCCGAGGTATTCCAGGGCAAAGTTCCCATGTGTTTCCTGTTGTGGAAAGGGACCGGTGCTACCGATCTCACTTATGACGATCCGCTGGGATATGCTTCTTTTATCAACCTGGGCGTAAAATATAAAGCACATTTTATCGGACCGTGTATCGCGGGGGCCCCTAATGATTATCCTGAATTGGATCAACCCTGGCAGGATTACCTGATCCATCGGGCGAAGATGAAAAACCATCCTTATACTTTCGATACCTATGATCAGATGGCGAAGTATTTCGGACAATATAATTTCGGCGTAGCCGACGGAATGTTCAATCCTCCCTATTTGGATGCTTTATTTACCAACCATTCCGATATGAGTATCAACTATATGATTACGCACGGATGGCGGAAGAGTCCTGCTTCCCAGACCCTGGTCGATGCAAGGGAAGTATTGAGAAAATTGGGATACTTAGATAATAATTAATTAGGGTGAATTTCAAAACTTTGTAAAAATGAATCAGATGAAAAAACAAATATTTTTCCCCGCCTTTTTGGTTGCGATCTTTTTATGGTCCGGGAATATTCAGGCTCAGGTTGAAGATGTGGCCAATCCGCTGTTGAAATATGTCAATCGGAACAATGGACTCAGATTTACTGCCGGAGGCCGTTTGTTTACCGATGTAGCTTATTATCATTCCGAATATACGCCGATGAAATCGGGGGCTGCTATTACCGATGCACGTATCCGTACTTCATTGAAATACAAACAATTCTATTTTTATGCCGATTTCGATTTTTCTAAAGGTTCTTTCAAACAGAAGAATATTTTCGGACAATACAACTTTAAAGAGAATTACCGGGGGGTACAGAGTGTGAAAGCCGGTTATTTTTGCGAGCCTTCTACGATGGCTTACAATACGAGTCTTTATAACTATCATTTTATTTCCCGTCCGGCAGTCGTCAATGCTTTGGCGCCTGGCCGAAGTCTGGGGATTACTTATAAGTTTTTCAATCAGAAGGTGTTGGCCGATCAGGGTATTTTTGCCGAAAATAAATACAATGATCAGATCAGCGGATTTCAGGGGTTTAGTCTGAGCGGTCGTTGGTTGTATAAGGTGATCAACGACGATTATATGACGCTGCATGTCGGATTGGGATTGCGTTACTCCCGGATAAATACCGGACGGGTAGTCGATGACGATGCTTTTAAAACTGAAGTAACTATAGAGTCGGCCATGGAGACTTATGTGGATGCGACTACAAAATTTCTGAATGCCGATGTCGCCTGGGCTAAGAATATTCTCGATCTGAATCCGGAACTCTTGTTTAAGACCGACCGTTTGTTCGTCCGCGGGGAATATCTGTATAAACGTTTGTACAAAGACCGGCCCGATTTTGAATTATTCACCAATCAACTGGGAGGAGTATGGAGTTGGACGACGCTGGATGCCTGGAAAGCCGGTAACCCGATCCGCAGTACCAAATTCGACGGTGGTTATGTAGAAGCCGGCTATCTGATCATGGGCAACCGTTATACCTACAACGACGAATACGGTTTACTGGACGGTATGAATGAAAAGAATTCGCTGGAAATCGTCGCCCGTTATAGCATTGTCAATCTCAACGATATCAATAAAGGAGATTTTTTCCTGATCGGAAAGCATGTTTTCTACCCGGGCGGAGTCGTTTCGGATTATCCTCCTGTCTCGACGAGTATCGGAGGGGGTAAAATGCAGGCGGCTACCGTCGGTTTGAACTATACACTGAATCAGTATATCAAGGTGATGGGGGAATACAAATACAGCCGTTTGAGTAATGTGTATTATCCGATGGATAAGAATTTCCATGAATTGCAGATGCGGTTGATGGTTTCGTTTTAGTTTTACCGGACAGCAATGATAAAAATCAGCGAGATACTGTCAGGAAACAGTATCTCGACAAATATACTTTTTAAGGAATGCCTGTCTGGATTTTTGCCTTATTAGCCTCCTTATGTTAAAATGATGTATATAAAACAGAAACAGGATCTCCGGTGACTGTAAATGCATTGACGGCCGGTGGGGTTATGTGATAAAAGGTTAGGTCGTCTTTATAATGATTATTGTTTAAAATGATTTTTTTCCCCGACTTTTTAAAATAATAGACCAAAAACGGCATATCATCTAAAGCTTCACATTCAAAAATAAAATGGATATACTTGTCATTTTCGTAATAACGATTCATGTGTGCTATATCCGGTTGTAGAAAGTATATACCTTGAGGTGTTTTTTCTAATTTGCCATTATACGCGAACTCTTGAAAATCAATGTATCGGGCTGGGATTAATTCTTGCTCTGTAACTCTGTATAGCATTTGTTCAAATTCTCGCTGCCATAATATTTCATTATTGCATTTGGTAAATGGTTTTAGAGGCCGGCAGTTGTAATGAGGGTCATATTTTAAGTGTGAGTTAATCCGTTTTTTGTTACGATAATCCCAAAGTACGACTTGGTCTTCAAATGCAGCTCCATTAAAAATAAGTATCGAATCATTTAGTATTTCAAAAGAGTCGGCAAAAAAAGGTAATTCTTGCAGAGCAATTGGCATCCCGTTTAATTCCTGATCCTTCGCAAATCAAATCCAATGGCTTGGTGCTAAATTTGACTTTATAACAAGCATTTGAGCCTTGTCGGGTAGGAGTACACTGTTCTAAATTACCATCGGCACGGCATTTCAAGGAAAAGCCTGATTTGTTATTGGGACATGTACAGCTTACTGATTTTAGTCTATCTCCTTTGTTGTATCCTTCATCTTGTGCCAGTGCTTCCACATTGTAGCCAAGCATTTGTTGTAAAATTAGAGCGATCAAAACTAATAAAACTTATGATTTGGCTTAATAATGTAGCTGTTATTAATATTAGAAGCTAGCAAGACGAATCGTTGGGTAAAGTCTTTCAACCAGCTATTTTTTTTTCTTTTGGGTTTAATATTGTTTATCACAATAAAAATATGTCAATTTTAATAAAAACAAAAAATATTCTCAATTATTTCAAATATTGAAATCAAGTATTTTTTGTCCCTATTTGTAATATGGGAAGTAACTGTATCACGCATTCTGTTCCGCAATAGGTTTGTTGTATACAGTATGGATGTATCCTGTTTTCTAAGGGAATCTGACTTTTTATTTTTTTGCTATGTAAGTTTTGCTACATTATTTTTACCTTTGTCGAAATCAATTTAGAAGAAAATTGAATACAAAGGATTTACTGCAAAAATATCTCTCTGCCCGGGCGGTGAAAAAGTTAACGGAGCTGTTAACTACCCGTAGTGACCGGAAATACAGACTTGTCAACAATGCCGGTTCGGTGACTTCCCTGATTGTCGGAGCCATGCGTATCACCCGGCCGGGGTTGAGGGTCGTTGTGCTGAACGACCGGGAAGAAGCTGCCTATTTTTATAATGATATATTGGCTTTGGCCGATGAAAAACAAATCGCCTTTTTGCCTTCTTCTTATCGCAGGATGATTAAAGAGGAAGAGAAAGATAACGATTCGGTCCTGGTGCGTACCGAAGTACTGAATAATATCCGGAATGGCGAAGTCGATACTTTGATTACTTATCCGGAAGCATTGGCTGAAAAGGTCGTCGACCGGGAAGTCCTTTCCCAAATGTCGATGGTGGTGAATCAGGGAGATGCCTTATCGATTTCTTTTATCGAAAATCTTTTGGTAGAATACGGGTTCGAACGGAATGATTTTGTCTATGAACCGGGACAGTTTTCGATCCGGGGGAGTATTGTGGATGTGTATTCTTTTGCAGAAGAACAGCCGGTCCGGATAGATTTTTTCGGAGATGAGGTCGAATCGATTCGTTTTTTCGATATCGAGACCCAGTTATCCGATAAAAAGACCGGGAAAGTATCGATCGTTCCTGATCTCAGTGGCAAAACAGAGGCCGGAGGATTTAAACATACGGACTTGAGTTCCTATTTCTCTGTTAAACCGGTCTGGTGGATCAAAAATGGGATGTTCCTTCACGATAAAGTGAAAGCTTTATATGCCGAAGCCGGGGAAGAGCTCGTCACTTCTGCCGAAGGACTGATGAATTATCTCGAAGATTGCCATGTGGTGGAATGGGGACCGGATATGTATTTCCGGGGAGAAACGATAGACGTAGCCTGTGAACCTCAGCCTCCGACCAACAAGCATTTCGATTTGCTGGCAGAGACTTTGCAATCCCGCCAGGCCAACGATTACCGGTTGTATATCTGTTCGAACAATGAAATGCAAATCCAGCGTATCCGGGATATTTTTAAAGATAAAGGATACGAAATCGGTTTTACCTGGCTGGAAGGCGTAATACATGAAGGATTTTCGGATTCGAATGAAAAGATTTGTGTTTATACGGAACATCAGATTTTCGATCGTTATCATAAATACCGCCTGCAGACTACCCGCATCCGGCAGGGGAGGGAATCGATCACCCTGGGGGAATTGCAAAATTTGCATCCGGGGGATTATGTCGTGCATATCGACCATGGGATCGGACGATTCGGCGGACTGGTCAAAATCAACAACGATGGTAACGAACAGGAAGCGATCCGGCTGGTATATAAGAATAATTCGGAATTGTATGTCGGATTGCATTCCCTGCATAAAATATCCAAATATAAGGGGAAAGACGGTGTTCCTCCTGTCGTGAACAAATTAGGAGGAGATGCCTGGAATAAACTTAAACAGAAAACTAAGTCCCGGGTAAAAGATATTGCAAGGGAGTTGATCGCCCTCTATGCCCGCCGCAAGAAAGAAGCTGCTTTTGCTTTTTCTAAAGATAGTTATTTGCAGGAAGAAATGGAAGTGTCGTTTATGTATGACGAGACTCCCGATCAGATAAAAGCGATCGAAGCGGTAAAAGCCGATATGGAAAAACCTCAGGTAATGGACCGCCTGATCTGTGGAGATGTGGGATTTGGGAAGACTGAAGTTGCAATCCGGGCCGCTTTTAAGGCGGTGGCCGATAGCAAACAGGTGGCTGTCCTGGTGCCGACGACTGTTTTGGCTTATCAGCATTACCATACTTTTTCCAGGCGGCTGGAAGGCATGCCCTGTCGGGTGGAATATATCAGCCGGATGAAGAAACCCGGAGAAATTAAGAAAATCCTGAACGATCTGAAGGAAGGCAAAGTAGATATCATAATCGGTACCCATCGGCTGACCAGCAAAGATGTCGTATTTAAAGATCTGGGATTGTTGATCGTCGATGAGGAACAAAAATTCGGAGTCGGGGTAAAGGAAAAACTGAAGACCCTGAAATTGAATGTAGATACCCTGACTATGACGGCGACTCCGATCCCGCGTACTTTACAATTTTCATTGATGGGAGCCCGCGATATGTCGATTATCCGTACTCCGCCGCCTAACCGTTATCCCATTGTAACGGAATTGCACCGTTTCGACGAGCAGCTGATCAAAGAGGTGATTCTTTATGAAATGGCCCGTAACGGTCAGGTGTTTTTTATCCACAACCGGGTCGAAACCATCCGGGATATTCAGGGCATGCTGCAACGGATTGTCCCGCAGGTGAAAACCTGTGTTGCACATGGACAAATGGAAGGCGAAGAACTTGAAAAAGTGATGCATGATTTTGTCCGGGGCGATTACGATGTTTTGATCGCTACGACTATTATCGAGTCGGGGCTGGATATTCCGAATGCCAATACGATGATCATCAACCAGGCCCAGAATTATGGGCTTAGTGATCTGCACCAGCTGAGAGGCCGGGTGGGACGTTCGAATAAAAAGGCTTTTTGTTATTTATTGACCCCTCCTTTGGATACGGTTAATTCGGATGCCAGGCGCCGGCTGAAAGCGATCGAAGATTTCAGCGGTTTAGGAAGTGGTTTTAATATAGCGATGCAGGACCTCGATATCCGCGGGGCCGGGAATATCCTGGGAGCGGAACAGTCGGGATTTATTGCTGAAATCGGTTACGAAACCTATCAGCGTATATTGAATGAAGCTCTGCTGGAATTACGCGAAGAAGAGTTCCCTGGAATGGAAACGCCTCCGACCGAACAAAAGCAGGCTTACGTTGCCGATTGTGTGATCGAATCCGATTTCGAAGTATTGATTCCGGATACCTATGTGGAGAATATCAGCGAGAGAATTCGGCTGTATCGGGAGTTGGACAATATTCCGGATGAGGCCGGCCTGGAGAAATTCGGGCAAGAGCTGAAAGACCGTTTTGGCGAAATTCCGGCACAGGTGACCGGATTGATGGAAATTGTGAGGATGAGACGCCGGTGTATGGATTTAGGGATCGAGAGATTATTGGTGAAGAATGGGAAAATGATCATGTATTTTGTCGGCGAACAGACTTCTCCTTTTTATCAGTCGGCCTTGTTTGCCGCTATACTGAGGTTTGTGCAGCTGCAAATTTTGCCTTGCCGGTTCAGTGAAAAAAATAATAAATTATCGCTCGTGTTTACAGAAATTACGAATATTATGAAAATGTCGCGTTATGTGCGGGAGATGTGGGAGAAAACAGAGGCAGGTAACAGATGATAGATCAGAGATTTGAATTTTAGGCAATGAATTTGGTAATCGATATCGGGAATACCCGTAGTAAATATGCTTTTTTTCAGGAAGACCGGCTGATCGGGGTAAACTATCGGTTGGATTCGATTCTTGAAGACATTCGGGTATGGAAAGAAAAAGGGGAAAAGGTTTGGATATTTCTTACCGGAAGTGGTCATATCGATTCCGAAATGCAGCTGGCTATAAAAGAGCAAGCCGATTACTGGCTGGAAGCTTCGCCTGCTTTGGAGGTACCGTTGAAAATCGGATATGCTACTCCCGAGACCTTGGGATTCGACCGGATCGCTATTTGTGTCGGAGCAAAGAGTTATTACCCGGGGGCTTCCCTCTTGGTGATCGATTCGGGTACCTGTATCACTTATAATTATGTCTCGGCCGAGGGCGTGGTTCTGGGAGGAAATATTTCTCCCGGATTGGAAATGCGTTTCAACGGACTGCACCGGTTTACAGCCCGCCTGCCTTTGGTGACACCGACAGAAACCTATGGAGGAATAGGACAGTCGACAGAAGAAGCTATCCGGAATGGCGTGATGTCTGGTATGCTTTTTGAGGTACAACAGTATATAGAATGCTTTCTCGGACAATACCCGGAAGGACATGTGTTGATTACGGGGGGAAATGCACATTTTTTGGAAAGACATCTGACTCCGGATATTTTATTTTGTAAATATCTTAGTTTTGTAGGATTGAATGAGATCTTGAAATATGTTAAAAAGTCGAACTATTAGCTAAAATACAGGTGTTCCCTGTATATTAAAAGAAAAATAGTGATATTTTTGCAGAGTAAGCTTAGATAAGTAACTAACAAAACATTAAATACATCGGTTAAAAAAGATAAGATCATGAAAAAGATTGTGGCTTTAGCATTCGGTATTTGTCTTATGGGAGGGGCAGTCAGTGCGCAGACACTCGACTCCAAATACGGACTGGATAGTGTGAAAACGTTGGAGAATGCTTCTATTTATTCAGAATTTCTTAAACAAAAAAATTATAAGGAAGCTTTGCCTGCCTGGCGGTATGTTTTTAATAACGCTCCCAAGTTTCAGATGCTTACTTATACCAAAGGGGAAGATCTGTTGATCAATATCTATCAGCAGACAAAAGATAAGACTTATGTGGATACCTTGATGATGTTGTATGATCAATGGGCGAAATATTTTGGGGATCATCAAAGGTATGGAGAAGGTTATATTTTGGGAAAGAAAGGGGCTACTTTATATCGTTTCGGAGGGGATGATACTAAAAAAACAGCTTTTTCTTATTTGGCTAAATCATTCGAGCTCGAAGGTAATAAAACTCACCCGATCACGGTGCAAACCATGTTTTTCGGAGCCGGGGATCTGCTGAAAAAAGGAGAACTGTCGAAAGATGAATACATCGCTCTTTATATGAAAGTTTCCGGTTTTATCGATGATGGAATCAAAAATGCCAAACAACCCAAAACGGTTGAAGCGTTCAAAACGATGAAGGGGAATGTGGATGCTATGTTTTTCAATGCCGGTGTAGCAGATTGTGAAACCTTGAATAACTTGCTTTCTGCAAAATACGAAGCCAATAAGGAAGATGTCGCTAACTTGAAAGAGGTGGCTTCTCTGTTACGGCGGAGCGAATGTGTCGATTTGCCTTTATATGCAACTGTAGCTGAGCAATTGTACCAATTGGATCCGACTGCTGATGCGGCTTATAGCTTGGCTATCATGTTCCTGAAACGTCAGGAATTCGATAAAACCGAAGGTTATCTGAAAGAAGCGATCGCGAAATCCGAAGATAACGAGGCTAAAGCTGAATATTACCTGAAAATGGCTCAGTTGCAATTGGCTAAAAAGCAATATCAGGCGACTAAGACTAATGCGCTGGAAGTGCTGAAACTTAATCCGAACAACGGAACCGCATTGATGCTGATCGGAAAAGCCTATGCCAATTCGGCCTCCAATTACGGTGAAGACGATTTTGACCACGCATCCGTATTCTGGGCTGCTGTCGATAAATTCCAAAAAGCAAAACAAGTGGATCCTGCTATGACAGAAGAAGCGGATAAATTGATCGGAATTTATTCCCAACATTTCCCGAGTAAAGACGAGGCTTTCTTCCGTAGTGTTACCGATGGAGCAACCGTTAAAATCGGTAGTTGGATCAACGAATCGACCAAAGCACGTTTCAGAAAATAGTAAGTCGTATATTAATGAGTGTTTCTTCACGTATACTTTATATGAAAAGCATTATTGTTCTTCTGGGAGCAATAATGCTTTTAGCATGTAAAAATGATATCAAAGAAGTCAATGCATTGGCTGAGCGGGAGAAACGTCCCGATATGACCGGTGAAAACCTGGAATTGGTCTATTCCGATTCTGCCCGGATCAAATACAGGGTATTGGCCCCGGAATACATAAAAGTAAATAGGGAAAAAGAAAAATATGAAGAGTTTCCGAAAGGAATCCATGTACTTTCTTATGATCCTGCAGGAAAGATGATCGGTTCGATTAAAGCGAAATATGCCAAAAAGCTGGAAGATGAAATGCTTTGGGAGGCGCGTAATGAAGTGGTGATAATCAATGCAGAGGGGAAAAAGCTCGAAACCGAATTACTCTATTGGGATATGAAAAAAGAATTGATCTATTCCGACCGTTATGTCAAGTTGAGTGCCGACGGACAAATTATCGAAGGTAATAACGGCTTCCATTCCGATCAGAATCTGAATCATCCGGTGTTTGAGAATATTTCAGGTAGTATCGAAGTTGAAAAGCAACAACGTAAGCAATGACAGCAACCCTTTCGGTGATATTGATTTGTCTTCTGTTATCTGCATTCTTTTCGGGAATGGAGATCGCTTTCCTGACTTCTAATAAATTACGGATCGAGATCGATAAGTCTAAAAAAGGAGTCACTCAGGCTCTCATCGATCTGTTCATTTCGCATTCCGGGATGTATATTACGACTTTATTGGTAGGTAATAATGTCGTCATGGTGATCTACGGTATTTTTATGTCCGATCTGCTGGTCAAACAGTTCGAATTTTTACATTTATCGATCGGGGTCGAACTGTTTGTCGAGACCCTCGTTTCGACTCTGATCATTTTGGTTTTTGCTGAATTTTTGCCGAAGACCGTATTCCGCTTACGGTCTAATCTGTTTTTGAAGTTATTTTCTGTTCCTGTTTTTTTGTTTTATCTGTTGTTTTTTCCGTTGTCTTATTTTTCGGTGTGGTTAGGAGGATGGTTGCTGCGGATTTTTACCGGACGGAAATTAGGGCATAAAGAACCCAACCGGGCTTTTGGAAAAGTAGATTTGAACAACCTGATCGAGGAAGGAGAAGTCAATGCTCGGCAGGAGGAGGAAATGCACGAGATCAAACTTTTTCGGAATGCACTCGATTTTTCCGAAGTGAAGCTGAGGGAGTGTATCGTTCCCCGCCCTGATGTCGTAGCCTTGTCTATCGACAGTTCGATCGAAGAGTTGACCCAACTCTTTATCGATACCGGATTGTCCCGGATTTTGATTTATAAAGAAAGTATCGACGATATTATCGGTTATGTTCATATATCGACTCTTTTCAAAGATCCTCCGACGATTGCCAAAGCGTTGAGCCGGGTATTGATCGTACCTGAGACGATGTCTGCACAACGGCTGTTGAATTTGTTTATCCGGGATCAGAAAAGTGTTGCCGTTGTCGTCGATGAGTTCGGTATTACGGCCGGGATCGTTACTATCGAAGATATTATGGAGGAAATTTTCGGAGAGATTGAAGATGAACACGATCACCTCAATTTGAAAGAAGTGATGATTTCCGAACAAGAATATATCTTTTCAGGACGTTTGGAGGTGGATTACTTAAATGAAAAATATCACCTGGATCTGGAAGAGCGTGAAGAGTATGAGACGCTTGCCGGTTTGGTGTTGTATTTCAATCAAAGTATTCCTCAGGAAGGGGAAACTATTGTTGTAAATGATTTAACATTTAAAATATTGAGTGTTAAAAATGCAAGAATAGAGGAAATCAAAGTGTGTATGTGATTTTTTATCTTTTTTGCCATAGAATGCTAAATATAGGTTAGGGGGAAAGGGTATGTGCATTAGGTGTTGTTTTCCTGATGAAAAAATGAAATTTTCGAATACGAACAAGACCTGTGGAATTAGCATAAGGCGGCCGTTCGGAAATAGGTAGGGATATTCAGTAAATGTCCCTATAAAATACAATGGCATATGAAGATGCCCCAGTATAATCACTTCATATGTCATTTTTATTGTCATTTTTCTGTATTTTCCCATATACTCTTATAGGCAGGACATGACGTTCCGGAAGAAGTCTGACGACCTCTTCTGATTTTTTCGTTAAAATCATATCATGCTGCTTTCAGCGCTCTGTTCCTGACCTTATCTATCATCAGTATGGCATTTGCCGTATGTATTCCAAAGAAAATCCAAAGGATTTCCGTCTTCCTGTTCCGTGCCTTTATCCTTGAGAGTGAGTAATGTTGCTTTTGAGTGCCGAAGCTGCCTTCAAGCCTGGTGGCCCTTTCTTTGGAGAGTTCACTTCTGA
>ERZ773194.2079-NODE-2079-length-19742-cov-8.026210_pt1 | contig 19742 bp, 10 predicted proteins | sample MGYA00511240_ERZ773194 | MGnify/ENA primary metagenome ERZ773194 (study PRJEB29015, sample SAMEA2737774) | human gut metagenome | biome: human gut; feature: human-associated habitat; material: faeces | place: China | collected 2012 ... | reverse complement strand
TTATTTTATATGCTTTTTAAAAAGTAGAAGAAAGTAGTATATTGATTTCCAGTTACATAATAAATTTTATGTGTTTCAGACGTGATAGAGGAGTGATAAAGGAGTGATAGAGGAAAACGTCCTGTATCACTGCCTCTGACGCTTGAATATGAATAGCTACAACCTTCGTAGTGATAGAGTGATAGAGGATTTTCAGGAAACTTCGTATGCCGATCACAATCTTCTTTGAAAACGGAGGGGGATACTTTGGGGGGGCAAAATGTACGTGCCCCCCCTTATTGAGTTAAATTAATGGGATCTTTTTATTTTATCTGCTTGAACGCTTTTCCCAGCATATCCGTGATGTCACTGGCGATCATGCTTTCTTCTGAACGGTAGACGGCAGCCAGGTCACCGGCTGTCCCGTGAAGGAAAACACCTGAAACGGCTGCCGTTTCGGGCTCTAACCCCTGTGCGAGCAATGCTAAGATGATACCTGTCAAAACGTCACCACTGCCTGCCGTAGCCATACCCGGATTTCCACAATTGTTGAAATAAACGTTTCCGGTAGCCGTACAGATTGCTGTATAAGCCCCTTTCAAGACAACGCAAAGTTGATGATCGGTAGCGAAAGCTTGAGCCTTTTTCAACCGTTCGTATGAATTAGTGCTTTCACCCGCTATCCGGTCGAATTCTTTGGGATGCGGTGTCAGGATGCTGCGTGGAGGGATGCGTTTCAATAAATCTTTATTGGCTGCAATCAGGTTCAACGCGTCGGCATCGATCACAAGTGGCTTTTCTACTACTTGGAGTAGTTGTTCCAGAGCTTTGACGGAATCCGGATGTTGTCCCAGACCAGGCCCGATCGCGATTGAGGAGTAGGCTTTGATACCGGAAACAGAGCTGAAATGATCTTGATGTTGATCCAGATCAACCATCGCTTCTGGAAAGGCAGTCTGCAAAATCTGCTCGCCACGTCCGGGGATGTGGACGGTCAGTAAGCCTGCTCCACTTCTAAGGCAGGCTTTAGCGGATAGGAGGGCTGCTCCCATCTTTCCGTGGCTTCCGGCGATCAGAAGCGCATGGCCGAATGTCCCTTTATAGGCAAAGCGGTTACGGGGTTGGAAAACAGCAGCAATATCTTCTTCCGTCACCAATGTGAATTGTGTCGGGGTGCTGGCAATTATTTCCGGGTGTAACAGGATGTCCAGTACTTTCCATTCACCGACAAATTCTGCATTTTCGGGAAGTAGAAACGCTAATTTCGGAAAACCGAATGTCAGCGTCAGATCGGCATGGATAATAGCGTCCGGATCGTTCTTGCGGTTGTCTTCTCCGAACAGGCCGGAAGGAATGTCGATCGCAACGACGGTCGCATCCGACTGGTTGATATATCTTACCATTGCGGCAAATCCTCCGGTTAAGGGGCGATTCAGGCCGGAACCGAACAAGCCGTCTATCACGACATCCCGTTCTTCCAGTTCGGGCGGGACAAAATCGTCCACGACTTCCGTGAATTCGATCTTTTCCATGTGAAGCAACCGTTGCTTGTTCAGCTCACAGTCATCAGAAAGACGCATGGTTGGATTGAACAGATAAGTTTCCACCCGGTAACCGGCATCCGTCAGCATACGGGCGATTGCCAGCGCATCGGCTCCGTTGTTTCCTTGTCCGGCAAATACGATAATACGAGTTTGTTTGGAATAGCGGCGGCAAAATTCACTTGTAAATACGGTTGCCGCACGTTCTACCAAGTCGATAGAGCTGATCGGTTCGTTTTGAATGGTATATTTATCGAGCTCTCTGACTTTATCTGTTGAGAATATCTTTATCATAACTATCGGTTGTCTTTGTTTCTTTGTGCATACAAATGTAGGAATATTACTTTTCTTTTGAAAGAAAAGTTTTGCTTACTTTTGAGTCACTGGGATTTTACTGTGCATGTAATTTGTTTTCATAAAAAAACACTCCCGATTATCTGTTAATAACATGATAATCAGAGAGTGTCTTCTTTTGAGCGGTAGGCGAGGCTCGAACTCGTGACCCTCAGCTTGGGAAGCTGATGCTCTACCAACTGAGCTACTACCGCGTTGGATGGTGCAAAAGTATACAAATCTTTTATTTTTTACTACCTTTGGCTCAAAAAAATTAGAATAATTTATAGGAATGGAAAAGCTAACGCTGATAAAGGTGGGAGGAAAGATTGTGGAAGAAGAGGAAACACTTCGCAATCTGTTGAATGATTTCTCGCAGGTAGAAGGATATAAAGTGCTGGTTCATGGGGGCGGACGTTCCGCTACGAAGCTGGCTGCACAATTGGGTATCGAGAGTAAGATGGTGGGCGGTCGCCGGATTACGGATGTTGACATGTTGAGGGTGGTTACAATGGTTTACGGGGGACTGGTCAATAAGAATATTGTCGCCGGCCTTCAGGCCTTAGGTATAAATGCGTTGGGACTGACCGGAGCGGATATGAATCTGATGCGGTCGGACAAACGTCCGGTGGGAGAGGTGGACTACGGTTTTGTCGGTGATGTGAAAGAGGTGAATGCGGATCTGCTGGCATCCCTGATTCATCAAGGTATTGTTCCGGTATTGGCTCCCCTTACACACGACAAACAAGGACATATGTTGAATACCAATGCCGATACGATCGCAGGAGAAGCCGCAAAAGCTCTGGCGAAACATTTTGAAGTGACTTTGATGTTCTGCTTTGAAAAGAAAGGTGTCTTGAAAGATGAGAACGATGATGAAAGTGTGATTCCCGAAATAGACCGTACGGCTTTCGAGCAGTATGTGGAAGCGGGTGTGATTCAAGGGGGAATGATCCCTAAGCTCGAAAATTCGTTTCAGGCGATCGATGCCGGGGTTAAGCAGGTGATTATCACGCAGGCTTCGGATATTCATTTGGGGAAAGGTACACGTGTCTTTTAAAGTGTTACTAAATTTGTTGCTAATATTATGTTTTGCAATAAATTTGGGTTGTAAAATGATAATAAGTAAAATTGTTTCGTATATTTGTGGTGTAAATAGTTTAAGTGTATTTTTTAAGACGAACGTTGGGATACTGTACAGGTCTGTTTTTTGGTAACTAATTTGCGAAGGAATATATAACAATATACCTGTACAAAATAGAAGGGGGAGCTTGGGAGAGTTTCCCCTTTTCTGTTACCTTTGCTTCGTGTAATAAAAAGGCGATGGAAAATAGGAAAATAGTTGTGAATATTCGGAACGTCGTGACCCGTTTGCCGGAACTGCGTTTTGAAGAACCTCTCAATTGGATAATAGAAGAGGGACAACAATGGGGTGTTATCGGGCCGAACGGTGCGGGCAAAACATTGATTGCTGACGTCATGCAGCGTAAATTTGCATTGAAGGAAGGCGAAGTTGCTTTCGGGTACGAGGAAAATGTCAGTAATATAGTGAAAAGTATAGCATTTAAGGATATTTACTCCTTGGCCGATTGCCGTAATTCTTATTATCAGCAACGCTGGCATTCGACTGAAACGGATGAGGTCCCAACAATAGAAGATATATTAAAAGAAGATGCGGGATCGGAAGATTATCATAAAGTGTTATCTTTGTTCGGCATAGAAGAGCTTTTGCCAAAGAAACTGATCTTCCTGTCCAGTGGTGAGTTGAGGAAGTTTTTGATTGTTCGTACGTTATTGAAGCATCCTCGTGTCTTGATATTGGATAATCCGTTTATCGGATTGGATGCTCCTTCGAGGGGTGTTCTGGTGGAGATGTTGCAGCAAATAACGAAGTTGAAATGTGTGCAGGTGGTTTTACTGCTTTCTAATCCGGACGATATACCTGAAATGATTACACATGTCTTACCGGTCAAGCAACGCAAATGTCTTCCTGTTTACAGCCGAGAGGAATTCCTGAAGCAAACGGATCCGATAGCCGATTTATTCCCATTCGAAGGAAAGGAAGATTCCGTTCGGAGCGGGGCGTTTTCACTTCCGGTCGGGGAACAGAAAGAACCTTCCGCTCATCTCGTTACTTTCAGGATGGAACATGTTTCGATCAAGTATGGTAACCGTACGATTCTGAAAGATCTGGATTGGGAAGTGAGAAACGGGGAGAAATGGGCGTTGTTCGGTCCGAACGGGGCTGGCAAATCGACTTTGTTGAGTTTGATTTATGTCGATAATCCGCAGTCGTATGCCAATACGCTTTATCTTTTTGATCGTAAACGTGGTTCGGGGGAAAGTATCTGGGATATAAAGAAGCGTATCGGATATGTTTCCCCGGAAATGCATCTTTTCTATATGGAGAATGTGCCGGTATTGAATATCGTCAGTTCCGGATTTTTTGACTCGATCGGGTTGTTCAGGAAATGCACGGAGAGGCAGCAACAGGTAGCTTTGGCCTGGATGCGTGTATTCGGTATTGAAGAGTTGAAAGACCGTTCTTTTCTTACACTTTCTTCCGGTGAACAGAGGTTGGCGCTTTTAGCGCGTGCGTTTGTCAAAGATCCGGACCTGATTATCTTGGATGAACCGTTGCACGGATTGGATGTGAGCAATAAAAAGAAGGTGGCTGCCATTATCGAGCAGTTCTGTTCGCGTCCGGGAAAGACGTTGATTTATGTCACGCACTATCCGCATGAATTGCCAACTTGTGTGGATAAACGTTTTGAATTGGTTAAACACGCTTAAGGATTTGTCAGATGAAATACAAACTTGTTGCCTTTTGGTTGATCGTTTTCGGAGCTTTGTTTGCTTTTTTGCAAATGTGTTTCGAGTATCATTTTTACTATATAGAACAGAGTCAGCTGTTTTTGTTTTCCGAGGCGTATATAAGGAATAAACTGCTTCTTCCGGGTGGCTTTTCCATGTTGGTGGCGGAATTCCTGGTGCAGTTTTTTATCCGTCCCTATGTTGGGGCGTTGGTTACTGCGGTCTTATTGACAGGTGTCGGGGTTTGTACGGCTGGTATTGTGAAACGGATCGCGCCTGTTTCGGGGCTTTTTATCCTTTATGTGCTACCGATGTTGGCTTTGCTGTTCATGCATTTCGACTTCAATTACAGGGTACAGGGCACTGTTTGCTACCTGATGATGATGGCTTTGCTCTGTGGGTATATGAGGATACGGAATGATCTTTTCCGTTTGGTGGCAGGTTGTGTGTTGGTTCCGGTCTTGTTTTGGTTGGCAGGATCGATTGCCGTCTTGTTTGCCGGAATGGTTTGCCTGTTCGAAGGGTTGCGTAAGACGCCTAAATGGTATATCTCGTTGATCGGGGTTGCAGAGGTTTTGCTATTGGGTGTTGGAACGGTTTATTTCTCTTTGATGGGTGAATACCGATGGGTTTTTGGTCCGGATCTGTATTACCATTATACGCTCCATCCAAAAGAAATCATTTATTATTCTTGGATTTGTCTGCCTCTGGTCTTTCTTGTCGCTTTCTTTATCCGGAATAAAAATAGCTTGTCCGGAAAGAAATGGCGGGCGGGGATCAGTTGTATTGCTCAATTGGCTATGATTGCTGCCGTTCTGTGGTGGGGAATGCCCAAATATAGCGATGCAAAGACACTGAAGTTGAAAAAACTGGATTATTTTGCCCGTACGGAACAATGGGACAAGACGATAGAAGAATGTAAAGGGAAACTGACAAATTTCTTATATATGTGCCATCTGAATATGGCATTGGCCAATAAGGGAGAACTTTCGGATAAAATGTTCAACTTCGACCAACGGGGACCTCAAGGGTTGCTTGTACAATGGAATAAATCGGAAAATATCTCTTGCATGCTCAGTGATATCTATTTTACGATGGGAGCAACCGCTTCATCGCAGGAAATGGCTTTTGAGGGGTATGTGAGTGCTATGGAGGATGGTAATCCTCGTATGTTGAAGAGACTGGTGCAGACAAATCTGATTTACGGTACGTATCCCGTAGCTGAAAAATATATCTCAATACTTGAGAAAACATATGCATACCGGGATTGGGCCCAATCACAGCGCAAATACCTTTATAATGACGAAGTTGTCGAAAGCGATCCCATATTAGGAACCCGTAGGCGGATGTTGCCGGATCGGAATTCATTGGCAATGATAAAGGGGTTGGCAGGAGATCTGGCGCTTTTCTTGGAAAAAGGACCTGCCAACTCTGCTGCTTTGCAGTATTTGGGTGCAATGTATTTATTGGCTAAGGATCTGGAAGGATTTAAAGCGCTGGTGGAAAAATATTACGGGACAGAGTTTTTGCCCGTATTGCCCGTGCATTTTCAGGAAGCCGTTATTGTGATGTCTGAAAAAGAACCGGATTACTGGAAACGTTTCAATGTCTCCGAAACAATTGTTGCCCGCTTCACCGACTATAAAAAGCAGGTGCTTGCGAACCGCAATAACAGTGCTATTGCCGGGCTGTTGAACCGGTCGTACGGAAATACCTACTGGTTTTACTTTATGTTTAAATGATGCGTAAGAAAATGGAAAGAAAGAATGTATATATATGTATGCTGGCGGCTTTGTTGTCTTGTTCCGACTCGGTGAAAGTGAGCCGTACATTAGACGCGATGCCTGCCATTTTTCCGGATTATAACGGTGTGGTTATTCCTCCTAATATGGCTCCTTTGAATTTTGCTTTGGATGATCAGGATGCCGGATCGCGTGCTGTTTTTTCTTTTGGTGGGCAACAATTCGAGGTGAAAGGAGAAAAGGGTAGCATTGTGATTCCTCCTTCCAAATGGAAGAATTTGCTGGAATCGGCTGCCGGTGACTCCATACAGGTAACGGTCCAAGTGAAACAAGGCAATGAATGGGTGGCCTATTCTCCTTTTACTATCCGGGTTGCTCCAGAAAAGGTAGACTCTTATTTGGCTTATCGTCTGATCGATCCGGGATATGAGTTGTGGAACAAGATGGGAATCTATCAAAGGGATTTGGAGAGTTATACGCAAATTCCTATTATTGAAAATAAGATGAGTGGAAACAACTGTGTGAATTGCCATTCGTTTTGCATGCAGGATCCGAATAAGATGCTATTTCATATGCGCGAGACTTTTCCGGGGACGATCCTGGTCGATGGCGATAAGATTGAAAAGCTGAATACCAAGACGAAGGAAACGATTTCTCCTTTGGTTTACCCTTCCTGGCATCCTTCGGGCAAATATGTGGCTTTCTCTGTGAATACAACCAAGCAGGCATTTCATCTGAATGACAGGAATAGGGTGGAAGTATATGACGAGGCTTCCGATGTAGTGGTGTACGATGTGGAAAAACACGAGATCGTGACGGCTTCAAATATCTTTTCGAAAGATGCTTTTGAAACATTTCCGACTTTCTCTCCCGACGGAAAGACACTCTATTTCTGTACAGCAGAGGCTCGACCTATTCCGCAGGAGTACTCGGAAGTCAAATATAATTTATGTTCCGTCTCTTTTGATCCGGTGACACGTGCTTTCGGGGCGCAGGTCGATACGCTTTACAATGCGAAGAGCGGTGGGATGAGTGCTTCTTTTCCGCGCGTTTCGCCTGACGGACGTTACCTTTTGTATACATTATCCGGTTATGGAAACTTTTCGATCTGGCATAAAGATGCTGATTTATATATGGCGGACCTTCAGACAGGCACGAGCCGTCCGTTGGTGGAAGTGAATAGCGACGATGTGGAAAGCTATCATTCCTGGAGTAGCAACAGTCGTTGGTTCGTATTCAGTAGCAGGAGGATAGACGGTTTATATACACGTCCATATATTGCTTATGTCGATGAAGACGGCAAAGTTGGCAAGCCCTTCCTGTTGCCTCAGAAAGATGCCGGTTTCTATCAGTCCTTTATGAAATCTTTCAATATCCCGGAATTTATAACCGGAAAGGTAAAAGTACGAGGCCGGGTCTTGGCTATTAAGGCAAAAGAGGATAAGGGGACGGATGTCAGGCTTGCTCAGCAATAAGGTTGGATAGAAAGAAAAGAAATGGTGGTGTATCAAAAGAGCTGTAATCCTTTTTTGATACACCACTATAATAATAGGCAATTTCTTTTTATGGAAGCGTAATAAGAATAGAACCACCTTCTCCTGTGTAATCAAAACCTCCTTGCAAAGCTTCTATGTAATAGTAAGGAGCTAATTGGAAAGTCTTGTCATCTAGCTGTTTATTATTTGCCAAACTGATTCCTGCAAAATCACTTGGGTGGTGGGCATAAATTGCATTTGAGGCACTTCCGTCATAATTGATTCCGATAAAGAATTTATTATAATAAATAATGCCATCCTTAATCCAAAATTCGATATAATCGCATGAAGTTGAGGCTACAGCGTTTCCCCATCCGCCATCATCATTTTTCAAACCTTGTTCATATGGTTTCATTACACGATAACGGTCAAAGCCATCCGCTTTTTGAATTTCTACATCGTAAGGCTTTTCTGTAAAAGCCAAAACGTTAGCAAATGTACCTGTTCCCAAAGATACCCAGTTATAGTCTTTATTAACCGTAACTGAAACTGTGTTACTGCCACTTACAGGTTCATTTGTATTATCCAATGTTAGTGTGATATTCAATTCTTTACCAATTTCCAAAGGAGATACGTTGACTGTGACTTTTGTCATATTTTCACCAGCAGCAAAAGTATAATCGGAAACAGTACAACCGGCTAAGGGGACTTCATCGACCGTAGCAGTCAATACAATGGTCCCACTTGATTCGCTGTCGGCATTTGCACGTACTAGATCTACTGTAAAGGTCGGATCAGCTGGTGAAACCGTGATATTAGCTAAAGAAGCATTTACAAAAACAGCTCTATTTGCTGCATCTGTATTATATAGAGCACATTCTTGTTCATTATCACAGGCTGCAAAGCCCAAGATAATTGATAGAAGAGTGGTTAATGTTGATAATTTTGGAATATATTTCATCGCTTTTATCTTTTAATCAATGAATAAATTTATTTAGTATCACCGACCGGATTTTGGTCTTTGGTCTGGTCTAGACTGGAATTTCCATCAAATTCAGTTTGAGGAATTGTCAATACCCACATATAGCTTTCCGGGTCATTTGCATTGCGATTAACAAGCAAAGCGTCAGTCGGCCAACCCATTTCTGCAGTTCGTTTGAATCCCTGTTTCAAACGACGAATGTCGTAGATACGACCAAATTCGCCCCAAAGTTCGATACGACGCTGTATAATGATTTCTTCCAATAATGAACCTGTATAATCAGAAGTCAATTTTCCCATAGATGTACCGGACTTTTGAGCACAGCTGTAAGACGCGTCACGCTTACTCATCAAATCCATTAAGTATTCGCGTGCACCAGCATCATTTCCTAAACGACATTCTGCTTCAGCAGCAATCAGGTACATTTCTTCTATACGCATCCAAACATAATCTCCCATCCAAGTTTGGATATCGGAAAACTTAAATTTTTCCTGCTGATAACCACCATCTTTATTGTTGGCATCTTTCGGGTTCCACCAGACCAACCGTTCGTCTTCCGTTCCCATTTTTCCATACAAATCTTTGTTGATCTGTTTGCGGGCTTTTGCTCCGTATTTATCGGCATCTGCATCCATGTGTGTGAACAAACCTGCATACATACCGCTTTGGTCAGATATGATTTCTGCCCCCCACATAACATTTGGTGCGCTTACGCTGTTCAAACCTTTAAATTCTGAAACTTTTGCAATCGTGCATTTGCTTACAGCAATAGCTTCTTCCGATGATTTTTTAGCGGTAGCCCAGTCTTCCATCACTAATGCGATACGAGCCTGCAAGCCTAATGCTGTGGCATAGTCGATATGTGAAATGTGTTTGCGGGTTGTACCGTTTAACCGTTCGACAGCTTTATTGATGTCATTCATAATCTGAGCATATGTCTCTTGCACTGTAGAACGTGGTTTTCCTTCTGTACCGGCGACTGTCGGCTCGACATATATAGGGCAACAAGGTTCACCCTCATGTCCTTTATAGGTCCGGGCAAAACTTTGCGCTAACATGAAATAGGAGTAAGCCCGTATTGCATAGGCCTGCCCCATGATATAGTTGACTTCCGTTTCTGTCCCTGCCATAGTTTCCTCTGCATCAAGTATATAATTAGCATTGGAAATCCAAGTATAATAGCAATTCCATAAATCATATGAGCGCCAAGTAGTAGCAGTATATCTGCTTTTTACGTTATATAAGCAATCATACCAGAACCAGCCGCTGCCCATTGCAGCCATGATCATATCTTCTCCCATCACATCGGCCATCAGATTGTAAGCACTGATACCGAAGCATTGGTGTGTATTATCTGTTGGAGACCATGCTGAATACATGGAACGGTAAAGACCGTTCAGTGGAACTAAAGCCGCATTGGCATTTGCTAATAGTCCGCTTCCGGACATTGAATCAGTCGGATTGGTATCAAGAGAACTTTCCAAGCATGACGATAGAGTCGTACAAGCCACCAGACCGACAATCATATATTTGAATATCTTTTTCATCTTGTATCTTATAAAATAATGATTTAACATTAGAAGTTAATTTCTACACCAAAAGAGTATGTTTTGTTTGGTGTATACGAATAATCGGTTTCACCCTTAAAATTGTATTGAGGGTCCATACCTTTCAAATGAGAAAATAACGCCAGGTTATCAATGGAACCGAATACACGGACATTTCCCAGTTTTGCTTTTCTCATCCAGTCTTTAGGCAAGGAATAGCCTAATGTGATATTTTTGATTGCAAAATAAGATGCATTGATTAAGAAACGATCTGTCGTTGTATAAGCACCGTTGATTTCCACACGAGGCACATCTGTAATATCGCCTGGTTTCTGCCAACGGCGTAGCTGATGTTTATTCCAGGTGTTCGTCGCATATTGGGCGTTCATGGAACCTGTATACAGACTGTCATATATTTTACCGCCAATCGAATAGGAGGTTAGGACTGACAAATCGAAGCCTTTGTAAGAAAAGTCTGTTCCAATACTTCCGTAAAGATCCGGAATACGGTTGCCTTGATAATATTTACTGGTTGATGCTTTTGAATAGTCATCGCTGATACGTTCGTTGATGATGTTTCCATTTTCATCCTTGTCGTATACCCAATAGAGTTGAGCGCCTGTAGCTGGATCTACTCCTGCTGATTTAGCCATATAGAACGTATTGATAGGCATGCCCTCTTTGATACTGTAAACTCCCTTGATGATTTCGGGTGCTGTATTAGTCAGCTTCAAGACTTTATTTTTTACAGTTGATCCCATCCAACTTATGTTCCAGACGAAATCATCCGTTCTGATAGCGGTACCTCTTATTTCAAATTCGAAACCCGAGTTTCTCATGTCTCCGACATTGGCATTGTAGCCATTGAATCCGGTAGAAGTTGCCATCGGGTAACTTAACAACATATCGACAGTCTTACGATTGTAATATTCGGCATTGACGGATAGACGGCTTCCAAGGAAGGTCGCTTCGACACCGACATTCAAGTTTCCATTCTTTTCCCAAGACACTACCTGATTTTCCAATGAAGAAACCATACCTCCGATCTGGTTCGAATTCGGCCAATCTAAATCATACAAGCTTTGCCATAAGTAATAATTGCTTGTCTTATCTGAATTCAGGATATTATCATTACCTTGTTGTCCATAGCTTAATTTCAAAGACAGATTATCAATCCATTTAACATCTTCCATGAACGCTTCTTTGGAAATGCGCCAGTTACCACCGATAGACCAGAATGTTCCCCAACGATGATCTTTATGAAAACGAGAAGATCCATCGGTACGCAAAGATGCAGAGAAATAATACTTTTCATCATAATTATAGTTGAAACGTCCTTACCACGATTCGATACGATATTTGTCCGTATAAGAATCGGCTGCATACAAAGTCGTTCCCGGACGCAGTTCAAGGATACCGTCTACCAGGTTTGTTTTTCCAGCCTTCAAATATTCGTAGCTGTAAGCATAAAATTCATGTCCAGCCAAAACATCAAAAGAATGTAATCCGAAAGAACGGTTCCATGACAACAGTTGGTTGAAAGTATAACTTTGCATGCGTGTGTTATATTTGGTCAATAAACCACCTGCTGTAGCCTGGTTTCCATGATACATATTCATATAGCTCATTCGTGATTGGTTGCGGTAATCAAGACCGAAATTCACATTCAGTTTAATTCCCTTGAAAACACCGAAATTATCTTTATCTGAACCAAAAGTCACTCCAGTGCGAAGGCTTGCCACATCATTCTTTTTATTTGATTTGTCGTCAGTCAAACCGCCGACTGGATTGTAATCCGTATAGCTTCCCGGACGTCCGTTTTCTCCATAATCCAATTGAGGTTTTCCATCTTCACCCAATACATTCTTTCCATCCAATCCCTTCACATAGACGGGAAATAACGGTGAAACGAACTGTGCTGAATACCATACATTTGATGTGGAAGATCCGTCATAGTCACTGTAATCCTGCACTGAATTAGACAAGGAGGCATTCATGTTGGCCTTAAACCAATCTGTAATATTAGAATTAACGTTTACACGAGCATTATAACGCTGAAAGCCTGTATTGATAAGAATGCCATCTTCATTCAGATAACCGAGAGAAAACATATATTTTGTTTTTTCAGAACCGCCGTTTACAGATAATTGGTGTTCTTGCCTGAATGCATTATCTCGTTGAACTGCATCCATCCATCGTTCATTCCAGGCTGAAACAGCATCAGCTTGTACCATTCCTGTTTTAGGATTGATCAAATTGTCCCATGTGTAATTCTTAAACGGGTTGTATAGTTCACCACCTAAATTGGCACTTAAACCGGCTCTTGCCATCTGTTGTGCTTGTTCCCATGAATAACCAGAGTTGAATACGTAACCATTACGAAGAGCTTCATAAGTTAATTGCACAAATTCTTTCTGATCGACCATATCATACGGTTGGATAGCACGTGATGCCCATCCTACAGTTGAACGCCATGTTACTTGAGCTTTTCCTTCTTTACCCTGTTTAGTTGTGATCATAACGACACCGTTCGCACCACGCGCACCATACAAAGCACCAGCAGAAGCGTCCTTCAATACAGTCATAGACTCGATATCAGACGGATTGATGGAACTTAAAGAACCATCGAAAGGAATACCATCGACAACATACAAAGGATCTTGTGATGCATTAATTGAACCATAACCACGGATTACAATGGAAGCATCTTCGCCAGGCTGTCCGGATCCTGAAGTTGTCAACAATCCTGTTGCCTGTCCTTCTAACCCTTTTGTTAAGTTTGTAATAGGACGGAGTTCTAATTTTTCATTACTGATCGTAGAGGCCGATCCCGTAAAAGAACTTTTTTTAGCGGTACCGTAAGCGACAACCATTACTTCGTCAAGCATCTGATTGTCCCCCTCCAATACTACATTTACTTTTGGCTTGATTCCAACTTCCTGAGACTTCATCCCCACGAAGGAAATAACCAGAGTCTTTGCAGAACTTGATAATCTATCAATTGGGTGATTATCAATATGTTATTTATTGTCTTTTAAAGACTGGTTGTGGAAGGACTATCAAATTGTTATCTTGTTAATGTCTTATATATTAGCTACATATTGTTTTTTTAGACATTAGCGAGAATTCTTTTACAAAATAGAGTATGACTTATTTTCTACTTGTTTCGTGGAATAAATAGCCATTTATTCATGTATATAAGAAAATGTAAACTACCTGTAAATCATCATTTACGGTTCAAGCTTTGTGGAATATGAATTTTATATAGAACAATGCAAAAGATACCGACACTATCTGAAATCGCTCCTTTGACAACAGGTAAACTAAGTCGTTTCATGCCATCAACTAAGTCAAAACACCCCAAGAACTAAATGATAACATATAACAAAGTATCTGTTAGTAGTTACTACTTATTACCTATACGTAGTACTACCTATGGACGTTATGTAGTACTATGTATTTGCGATAGGTAGTACTACATACGAATAATATGATGTATGTCTTGAATTAGTTTACTATGACTTTCGGAATAGTTTATGCTATGTTACGGATCAGTTATCCTAAGAGAGCAGGCAGATTCCGGGTAATGTGTCTACAGTCTTTAATTATTTTCTACCCTTGTAGACCCGAGGCGTTTTTTCACCCTTCAGAATTGTCCAAAAACGGTACTTAGGCGAGAGGTTAAAAATAGATAATTTTAAAGGAGGCGAAATCAAGGAGATTTCATGAGAGATCAATCTAAAATATCGATTTTACATGATCTTTTGTTAATTATCATCCCCATTTTTGTAAAATCCTATTAGTTTTTTAGTTGTTATAATAAATTTATTATTACATTTGCCATCTCTTAGGAATATTTATACATTGCTTATATGTATAAAAACAGATAGTGCAAATTAGTTATTTATAAGTTAAACAAAAAAAGTGTGTCTATGAAAAGGTTAACTTTCCTTTTATTCTGCCTATTATTAGGTATTGGGATGGCCAACGCTCAGACGACGAAAGTAACAGGTACTGTTATTTCGGCGGAAGACAACGAGCCCATCATTGGTGCATCTATAGTTGTTAAAGGTACGACTATAGGTACAGTAACAGATTTTAACGGTGCATTTTCTCTGGATGTACCAAGTTCTGCAAAGACTCTGGTAGTTTCTTTTGTGGGTATGAAAGCCCAGGAAATTGGGGTTAAGCCGAAAGTAAATGTGGTGTTGGAGGGGGATAATCAAATGCTTGATGAAGTGATGATTGTCGCTTATGGTACTGCCAAGAAAAGTGCTTTTACAGGATCTGCTGCAACAATTAAAAGCGAGAAAATCACCTCTCGTCAAACTTCGAACGTTACGAATGCTTTGAGTGGGCAGGTTGCTGGTGTACAGACAACGAGCAATAGTGGACAGCCGGGTAAAGATGCAGAGGTCCGGATTCGGGGTATCGGATCTATTTCTGCCAGCAATAAACCTTTATATGTAGTTGACGGTGTCCCCTATGACGGTGAGATTTCGGCGATCAGCACTTCTGATATCGAATCTATGACTGTATTGAAAGATGCTGCTGCTTGTGCCATTTATGGTGCACGTGCGGCGTATGGTGTCATTTTGGTCACTACCAAGAAAGGCGAGGAAGGTAAAATGCGTGTAAATTACCAAGGAAACGTAGGTTGGAGTACGCCGACTGTATTGCCTGATATGGTTGATTCCTATGAATTTGCTCAGTATTGGAATGCCGGATGTATCAATGCAGGTTCTCCTCGTTTGTATAGTGAGGAAAAAATGGGGTTATTACAGCAATATATTAAAGATCCCAGTAGTGTGGATCCTTGGTTCGAACTTCCTAAAAATTCTAATATGAACCCGGCATTCGAAAATTCAGAATTAGGAGTAGGAAATACTAATTATTTCGATTTGCATTATAAGGATTGGGCATTCAAGCAAAATCATAATCTTAGCTTGAGTGGGGGTGGCAAAAAAGCACAATATTATATTTCTGGTGGTTATTATTCGGAAGATGGTATTCTCCGTTATGCCGATATGGATTTCAGCCGTTATAATTTTGCCGCTAATATTTCTTCTCAGATTACCGATTGGATGAAGGTAAAAGTAAATACGAAGTTTATGCATTCCGATGAGGATACTCCTTTTGGTGACGGAGGGCTTAGTGAAGGCTTTTATCATTCATTAGCACGTTTCCGTCCTACAGTTGCTCCTATTGATCCGAATGGGCATTTTACAGAACTGACTATGATTCCTTATTTGCAGAGTGGTACGTATACAAATACTCAACGTGACCGTTTTAGTTTAACGGCAGGTTTAGATATCCAACCTGTGAAAAACTGGTTTATCTTTTTTGATTATACATATAAATTGATGGATTTGGAATATGAGGCATTGAACGTGAGCCCGTTAATTTATGGGGCTGACGGGGTGAGTACTTCAAAAGGTGTGCGTGATGAGTTGGGTGTATCACCCGATGGCAAGTTTACCCGTTATTATGCGCATACTCGCTACCAATCTATAAATTTATATTCGAATTATCTCTTTACTTTGGGAGACAAGCATAATTTTACCGTAATGGCAGGTTATCAGGAAGAAAATAATGACTATAGTTATATGAAGAACTCGATTACCGGACTTTATTCAACTTCAAATCCTAATGTAGGTATGGGAACCGGTGATAAGACGGTAGTCGATACTCGTAATGGTTGGGCAACCCGTGGCTTTTTCGGACGTGTGAATTATGATTATGACGGACGTTATCTTCTTGAATTGAATGGACGATATGATGGTTCGTCACGTTTTGCCAAAGGTAATCGTTGGGGCTTCTTTCCATCTGCATCTTTAGGATGGAATATTACCCGGGAACAGTTTATGATGCCGATAGCCGATGTAGTTTCCAACTTGAAACTCCGTGCTTCTTACGGATTACTGGGCAATCAGGCGGGTGCGGCCCTTTATACTTTTGCCGCTACTATGGATTTGAATGATAAATTGGGAAATTATATATTCTCGGATGGACGCCACATCTTTACTAAGGCCCCTGCCGTAGTCAACCCGAATACGACTTGGGAAAAGGTAGAGAGTAAGAATATAGGTTTGGATTTCGGTTTCTTTGGTAATTCGTTGACCGGTTCTTTTGATGTTTTTCAACGTGATACGAAGGATATGTTAGGACCTACGGTGGATTTCCCGGATTTCTTTGGTGCAGACGCTCCTAAAACCAATAATGCCCGTATGCGTAACCGTGGTTGGGAATTGGTGCTGAATTATCGTGGAAAAATTGGAAAGGATATTGACTATAGCATAGGTGGTTCTCTTTCGGATGCTACTGCTGAAGTGACTGAATATGAAGGAACTAGAACAAATCCTAAAGATAATTGGTATAAAGGAAAGAAAGCTGGTGAAATTTGGGGATATCGGGCGGACGGACTGATCCAGACTCAGGCAGAGGCTGATGAGTATAATAATACCTATGATTTATCTTTTATTAGCGGAAAACCTTGGACACCGGGGGATGTGAAATATCGTGATCTGAATGGAGATAAGAAAATCAATAATGGGCTTAATACGTTGGATGATATGGGCGATATGACGGTGATTGGTAATACCACTCCCCGTTATCAATATACCATTAACGGTTCAATTAGCTGGAAAGGTGTAACCGTAAGTGCCATGTTCCAAGGAGTGGCTAAACGAGATTGGGATCCTGGTACCGGAGCTTATTTTTGGGGAAGCGGACCTTATGCGCAAGTGACGGTGTTTAAAGAGCATTTGGATTATTGGAGTGAAACAAATACAGGGGCTTATTATCCGAAACCTTATATTCATACGGCAGGAGGGGTGGTTCCTTTCCGTAATAAGACAATGACGCTTAGTGACCGTTATCTCCAGAGTGGTGCTTATTGCCGTCTGAAAAATCTGACAGTGAGTTATGATATCCCTGCCGTATGGACAAAAAAGGTAGGGTTACAGAAGGTGCAGGTGTTTTTCTCTGGTGAGAATTTGTTGACTTTTACCACTTTGAAAGGAATGTTTGATCCGGAAGCTATCTTTACCAAGAATGATTACACGGCTGAAGGTGGAAAGAACTATCCTATGAACAAGGTGATATCTTTTGGTCTAGTTGTTAACTTATAATTTGATGAATATTATGAAGAAAAGAAATATATTTTTTGGTCTGGTTTTGATGTTAGGTCTTACCGGTTGCTATGATTTGGATAAGATGCCTGAAGGGGTACTGTCTACGACGATTCCTTTTGCAAGTACGGGGGAAATGAGAAATTATCTGGATCAATTCTATCAGACAGGTAATTATAAATATGACTATGTCAGCTTTGGTGATGGAATGCGTGCGCAAGGTTTTGATGCCGGTGGTGGACAATATATTGCCGGGGCAGATACACATAGTGATAATATGGCTTCCAGTTCGGTTAGTACCCGTTTGGCAGGTGAAACGACATTGAGTAGTGCGGTCAAACTGCAAAATTATACAGCTATCCGTAATTTAAATTTTATGCTGTGTAATTTAGATAATTGTGTGGAAAAAGGATCTGCTGATTATAATCAGTATGTGGGTGAGGCTTATTATTTCCGCGCATGGTATTATTATCAGATGTTTATCAGCTATGGGCGCCTGACGTGGGTGAACACTCCGCTTGATCCTAATATGGAAGAAATGAAATTGCCTCGTGCTAACCGCACGATTATTGCCGACAGTATTTTGGCTGATCTGGATAAAGCGGTGATGTATCTCAATACTCAGAACAATAGTGCTACCATGCGGATTCATAAAGATGTGGCGCGTGCTTTGAAAAGTGAAGTGGCCTTGTTTGAAGGAACTTGGGAAAAATACCATAAAGCGAAAAATGATAAGTTTTTTGATTCTACGGTGACCGATGAAAAAATTCGCGATTATTTTAATCAGGCTGTTGCAGCTGCAAAAGAAGTGATGGATCGTGGCGTATGGGCCATTTATAATACTGGTAACAAATTGGATGATTATCGTCAGATGTTTCAGACTACAGATTTATCGGGTAATCCGGAAGTACTTTGGTATAAACAGTATGATGGAGATCAGATTGGTAATAATGTAAACCGTTACTTAAATCAAGGAGGAGGGAGTGTAGGTGTTACGGCTTCATTAGTGGATGATTATCTGACAATTGATGGTAAACCGTTTGTTGGTGATGAGCGGATTGAAGCGAAAAAGGTGTTCGGGAATGAATTGCAGCCGACTTTGCGTGATCCGCGTTTGTCACAGACTGTTTGTATGCCGGGGCAGCAATTACGTCCGGATGACAAGGCTCCTTATTATGTTGTACCGCCATTGATTGGTACTTCATCCTATAATCAGAATATGACTGGTTATTCTTTATTAAAACATGTGCAAATTGATTATACGGGCAGTCTGGATGCCGAGTTCAAGGGAGCCACACCGGCTATTCAGTTCCGTTATGCAGATATCTTGCTGAATTATGCGGAAGCTCTGGCTGAACTGGATGGTGTGGGGAATGCGCAGAAAATTATTGATGCCTTGCAACCTTTACGTGACCGTGTAGGCATGCCTCCGGTGGATTTTGACAGGGAATATAATCAGGAAGCTGATTATGGTTTCCGCAATCTTGATAAGTATATTCAGGCTGTACGTCGTGAACGCCGGGTTGAAAAAGCCTGTGAAGGACGCCGTCAGGAAGATATCATGCGCTGGGCTGCTGCGGACGAATTAATAGTGAGCAAATGGCCGAAAGGTGCGCTCTTTGTGGGAAGTAATCTTGAGAACCATCCTGTATATGGTGATAAGTTAATTTATGATCAAGCTTCAGGAAATAATCTTTTCCTGACAGGCAAGCCCGGGGATCCGTTGCGCTATATTATACCTACGAATCCTGCAGGGTATGAATCGGGTTGGAAGTTTGATGTCAACCGTGACTATCTGTTACCCATTCAGACACGTATGTTAGGAGATTTGACCGGTGGTATGTGGGAGCAAAATCCCGGATGGTAGGAATTATGTTAATAAAAAAGATATGAATAGAGTAACACCTGTGTTATTATATTCTTTGACGGGGGCAGCGGTGTTGTCATCGCTGTCTTCCTGCAAAGAAAAGAAATCTGAAGAGGTAAAAAAGCCGATGAATGTGGTCTATATCATGTGTGACGACCATTCTTATCAGACGATCAGTGCCTATGACCAACGTTATATGCAGACACCCAATATTGACCGGATAGCCAATGAGGGTGTCCGTTTCACAAACAGCTTTGTAGCAAACTCTCTGAGTGGTCCCAGCCGTGCCTGCATGCTGACCGGTAAACATAGTCATGCCAATGGATTTACGG